>Ga0209344_10000053_pt1 | contig 239520 bp, 226 predicted proteins | sample Cruoilmetagenom6_FD_187293 | JGI IMG/M metagenome (GOLD analysis project Ga0209344, IMG submission 187293) | Oil polluted marine microbial communities from Coal Oil Point, Santa Barbara, California, USA - Santa Barbara Oil Seep Sample 6 (SPAdes)... | ecosystem: Environmental > Aquatic >...
TAATAAAAAGACCACAACATCAAGTATAGTTTAAAAAATTTGCTTTTTTTTAACTACTTCCATATCATTGTTTCGCCCCTTATCATAACAATTTCGTTTTAATCTAAAACATTTTTTTATGAAAAATTTGTACACTCCCCAGGGGCTTGCTTTAAGTATTTGTTCTCTCTTTTTAATGCTTTCATTTAATACATTTGCACAGGTTGGTATTGGAACTACGAGTCCAGATTCTGGTTCTATACTGGATATTAGCAGTACGAATAAGGGGGTGTTATTGCCCCGTATAGATATAGCTAATTTAAACAGCCTTTCGCCCTTAACTAGTGGTGCGGAGGGTATGTTGGTGTATAATACAAATACCTCCACAGGGCCAGGTTTTGTATTTTGGAATGGTTCTTCTTGGACTCCCGTAGGAGATGGCAATGGTACGGATTCTTGGGGTCGTACAGGGAATGCTGGGACTGCGGCTGGAATAAATTTCATTGGCACTACAGATAACCAAGCATTACGTTTTAGAACTTCTAATGTAAATGCATTCGAAATTTCTGGTGGTGGTTCTGGAAATAGAGGAAGATTGCGAGCTATGACTAATGGGGATGCCGCCCTACCCACCTATTCTTGGAATGGTACAAATGCCCAAAATATGGGAATGTATAGAATTGCGGCCAACACGCTGGGATTTTCTACTAGTGGTGCAGAAAGAGTGAGGATTAGTGTCAATGGTGATGTAGGTGTAGGTATTTCCAATCCTCTTGCAAAAATTCATGTGACTGTCGCTGAAGATGATAGACCTTCGATATTTTCGGAGATTACTGCAACCACTTCTACGTGGTCGGCAGGTGAATTTGTTAATCCAAACAATACAGGAGGAATAGGACTAACCGGTATTGGCTATTATGGTATTTATGGAGAAGCAACATCTACTAATACGGGATGGGCTGGATTTTTTAATGGTGATGTTTTTGCACGGGATATTTTGTATAGAAATGCTTACACTTACTCAGACCGGCGGGTAAAACAGAATTTTCAAAATATAGATAATGCTTTGGATATTATTATGAAATTAAATCCCCAAAAGTATGAAAAGTTGATACTAATTGATAATAGTAAAACTACAAATCATATTTCCGCAATTGGAATAACTGATCAAACGGAAAAGGCTGAAAAAGAATTTGGTCTGATTGCACAGGAAGTAGAACTTATTTTACCGGAACTAGTTTCTACAAAGGAAACAATTTTAAAAGATTTAGGTGCCATAGATTTAAAAGCTGTCAACTACAGTGGGCTTATCCCAATTTTAATTCAAGCAATCCAAGAACAACAAATACAGATTAAAGCCTTGGAGGAAGAGGTTGAAAATTTAAAGACAAAAAATTAAAAGCATATAGTCCCATTTATTCAAAAAGCCTTTTTCGGCTCCATCCTCAGCAAGGATTTTTATTTGTAACATTGTTATAGATCGGCGGGTTTAAGTGTTTGTTGTGTGTGGAAAAAAATATAACTCATAAGCATCTAATATTTAGTAACATACAAATTTGAGCTCGCTATGTCCCACAAATCTACTTGCCCTAACACGGGCTTACATCTCTCAGTTCTAGTCTTCGCCAAGGAACGAGGGAATGTATCGAAAACGTAATAGAGCCCCAGCTCCAAATCCCCATTAAACTATTCAACAAACTCACCTCGCTAAATGAAATATTTAACCTAATGTCAGTTTGAGTGAATGCATATATTTACTTACCGAGATAAAACAGGAAAAAAGGGCTGTCAACATTATATCCTTAGAGCATTCGTTGTTTTCTTTAAAGTTCCATTCTAAGCTACAGTTTCTTAATCTTAAATTAACAACCACAAAATCCCCATTATTGTAAAGCCAAGGGCTAAGAAGGTCAAGAACCCAGAACTCAGAAGAAATAGCTATTTTAAAAATACATTCTTGCATTCCTGCGCAATACCCCCCCCCAAAAAAAAAAAATCTTTAAAAAATCTTCTTGCATTAGCGAAATTCTTTAGAGTCAATTGCTGAGTTACAATTTCAAGCAATACTAAGTTGACTTAATGTCTTTATAAACAAGCTTATACAAATCGGATGTTTTTAATATATCAAAACTACAGATTCTCAATTGAAAGATTTAGGAAAAATCTTACATTTTATTGTAAAATTCATAAAAAGTTAACAATAATTAACTTAATTAATCAGAATAAAATGCATTTTACAGACAAAATTTGCATTATATCGATAAAATGTTTAATATTGCTCACTAAATGTGAAAATTTAAATACCTCTGAATATGGTAAAAAATTACATCTGTAGAATACTTATAACCTGTCTTGTCTTGGTTCTTTCGCAAGCAGCAGGTATGGCTCAAGTAGGGGTGGGTACGGTAACACCTGATGGGGTCTTGGATTTAAATAATGATTCTGGTACTAATAAGTATGGTCTTGTTTTACCAAGAGTGGCACTCACAAGAACTGATGTGGCTGCTCCTGTATTAAATCCGCAAGGAGGAAATCCTGCTATCGGTACCGTTGTATATAATACGGTAACTACAAATTTTGGCAGTGAAAGTGTTTATCCGGGCATTTATATGTGGGATGGTGTAGATTGGATTAATGAATTCCCCAAAAAAAATGCGCAAATTTTTAAACAGGATAATAGTAGCGGTGCATTAAGAACGGTTACTGCTGGAACTTATCAGGACATTCCGGGCTTAATAAACCGAACTTTTACTCCTGCCTACACAGGTACTTACAAAATTGAAGTAAGTGTGAATTGGGGTGGGGGTTATGTGGATAATTTGGGTTCAGGAACGGACGTTGCCGTAATGTCCGGAAATTTCAAGTTTACCTTGGATGGCGTAGATAAATTGATTCCCGCACATACTTGGTCGGGCCGTCATGGAGGGGGCACGCAGTATTACGATATTTGGGAGCAATCTACTGTAGTAATTTATAAAGACCTTGTTGCCGGTACCCCGTATACTTTTACTTTGGGGTTTGATCAAACTGTTGCAGATGGATTTGTAAGCAATGGTGATTCTGGCACTGGAAGAGGCTGGCTGGGTGGAGATATTCCCTGTACCGTTGAATTTGTTTTTCTCGATTAAAAATCAACTGAATCATATTAGTTATGAAAAAAACTACCTTTTTCTATTGTATAAATTTTGTTACAATAGTGTTATTACAGAGTATTGGTTATTCCCAAGTTGGTATTAATACAACTGATCCCAAAGGAATTATAGATTTCAACAGTTCTACCCTAGGGGTGGTATATCCCAATGTGGCCCTTTTGGGAACAGATGATGCTACAACCGTAGTGAATCCACAGGGTGGCCCTATCGCAGAGGGTACCGTAGTGTATAATACCAATACCACAAACAATGGTCTTATAACTGATATTTATCCCGGTATATATGTGTGGAACGGATCAGAGTGGGTCGTACATTATAAAAAGAGACAATCTGAATTGCACAATCAAACCACGATGCTCAGAACAGAGGCAAATTTTTCGGGAGGTTATCAAGATATTCCCGGCTTGGGAATTAGTGATGCCAAAACTTTTACGGCAAAGTATTCAGGACTGTATAGAATAGAAGTAAAAACTAATTTTGCGGGCGGTAAAACCGAATCCAATAGCAGTATTTTTGTAAGCCAGGCAAAGGGACAATTTAGATTTTTATTTGGAGGTACTCCATACTTTTTTGAAACTACGGCTTTTTCTGCTTATTCAAATTATATCAACTCAGGAAAGTATTATGAGGGAATTTGGAAAGAGTCCTATGAAACTAATTATGTTACACTTACTGCCGGTACTACCTATCCTTTTTCATTAAGTTTTGATGCTTATGATGCCCCGGGTTTTATTGGTAACGGTTCTACAGGACCAACCAAAGTGAATTTAATCAATGAAAATTTTGAAAGCTATACGGTAGTTCAAACTTATACACCAGACCCCGAATGTCCAACAGCAGGTTGGGTGGCATCTTCAGCAGCGAACCAATGTAGTTTCTGTACTGGAAAAACACTAAATATTAATGCGAATGATAATACCAATTGTCAACAAAATGCTACTGCAAAAATGAGTTTTACACCAACGGTAAATTCAGTAAATATTAGTTTTGATTATAGATTTAGGGAGAAAAGTAGTAATTATGATAGATTTAGAGTATATCTGCATGACGGAACCGCCCAAGTTGGAGCAGATTTAGTAAATCTTGTAAATACTTCTGGAAATACCTCGTATTATGGCTCACTTGCGGTGGTGGCTGGCACCACTTACACCCTTCGTTTTGAGTATGTTAATTCCAGCAGAGGTCTTTCCGCATCGGTCGATAATGTAAAAGTTACTGAGGTTTCGGGTCCAATTAGCAATGAGGGTCGCGGTTATATTGGAAACGAAGTGGACTGCCAAATAGAATTTACCTATATAGGAGAATAAAACAGTGTTTTTACCTACTTTAAAACCCTACCCAAATCATGAAAAAACCTACCCTACACAAAATTATATTTTTTGCAATTTTTTCTTTAATTGCAATTTCTGCCCTAGGACAAGTCTCCATTAGTAATGGAACTCCTACCAACAACCCCAAAGGATTGGTAGATATGCAAAATAGTACAGCAGGTATTGTCTACCCACGTTTTGCATTAACCTCTACTGAAATTGCCGCACCCGTTCAAAATCCCAGCGGTGGCAATTTAGTTGCTGGTACCGTGGTTTATAATACAAACACAACCACTACTGGAACAAATGATGTATATCCTGGATTATATGCTTGGGATGGAAGCAGATGGACCACCCAGTATATTAGAGAGGATTCAGAAATCAAGCAACAAACAACTTTGGCACAAAGGATTACCGATTCCGGGAGTTATGTTGACATTGCAGGTTTAGGATCCGGTTCGTCATTTACTCCTAAATATTCAGGTACGTATAGAATAAAGGCGAATGTGAATTTTGGTGCGGGTAAAATTGTGCCAGAACCAGGTTTCGCTACAGCTATGGCAACACAAGAAGGATACTTTAGAATAACACTGGGTCCCGATCAATATTTAATTTATACCCATGCCTACTCCATCCATAATCATGATATAGCTGGGGGAACTTATTTTGATCAATTTAGACATGATTCTTCCCTTATTGTCTATGTAGATTTAGTTGCAGGCGTACCCTTTACATATCGTTTTGAAATTGATCTTTTTGTTTCTTCTAATTTTGAAAATGGAGGCAATTCAGGTGATGGTAGAGCGTATGTTGGCGTTGGATTACCGTGTAATATTGAATTTACTTACCTAGTAGAGTAGAAATCTATCACAATGTTATTTCAAGTTTTTCTGTGGAATGTAGCGCAATAAAAAAGCCTGTGATAGCTTGTCGAAGTATATCGAGAACGGCTTCAGTATCACAACCCCAAATAAGTCTCAATAAAAATTTTAATAAGGCTGGCGCTTCATTAAAATTTACTCGACCTCACAGTGGAAGTACGAGGTACGAACGACGAGGTACGAACGACGAAGTACGAACGACGAAGTACGAACGACGAAGTACGAACGACGAAGTACGAGATTCCAAATCCCAAACCCCAAACCCGCCTGTCGTGCCTCTGGCAGGCAGGTCCCAAATCCCGAATCCCGAATTAACAAATTAACAAATCCCAAATCCCAAATCCCAAATCCCAAATCCGCCTGTCGTGCCTCTGGCAGGCAGGTCCCGAATCAACGAATCCCCAATCCCAAATCCCAAACCTGCCTGTCGTGCCTCTGGCAGGCAGGTCCCGAATCAACGAATCCCGAATCAACAAATCCCGAATTAACAAATCCCGAATCAACAAATCCCGAATAACGAATCCCGAATTAACAAATTAACAAATCCCCAATCCCAAATCCCGAATTAACAAATCCCCAATCCCAAATTCCAAAACCCTTAACTAGCAGATCTCCGTCACCCGTCTCCCTCTCCAAAATATCTTAATTTTACTATAAATCTCTACGCCTTCCACTTCTTATGTTTATTTTTGAAAAAAACCAAAAGTATTACATTATGAAAAAACTTATTTTAGGCCTTTTCCTTGGATTAACCTTCTTATTTACATCCTGCGGAGAAAACAAGAACACTGATGTTGTTGAAGCAGGAACCTACCAAGGTGTAGCAGAAGAAGTAGAGCCGGGTGAAAAGGAAATCTATGTTAGAACGGCAGACGATAAACTTATTGAGCTTTATTTCACTGACGCAACTCAACTAATGACTTCCGATGGCCAAGCTACTACTTTTGAATCCTTAAAGGAAAATGGAAAAGTAGAGGTTACCGTAACCAAGGAAGGAAATAAAAACGTTCCCGTTTCGGTCAAGATACTGGATTAATTACTGATGATGTTAATGGCTCCGGAAATCCCCTCTATCTGGAGAGAGGAAGTTTGGCATGCGCTATCGGTACACTTACCCATAGCTACCTTGTTTCTGGCCTCTCTTACGGCCATGGTTTATGGGGTATGTATTTCCACCTATCGTTTGTTTCTCGGAAAACTTGGTGTTGTACTATTGGCCATTGGAGTTTTATCCGGTTGGGCCGCTATCTATACAGGGGAAATTGCATATTCGGTTGAGGTAAGAAAAATATGTGATCCAAAAGTGCTGCAGGAGCATTCATGGTGGGCATATGCCACCCTCTTTGCTTATTCTGGCGCTTTGGGTTTAATTATGGTTAAATTTTTTTCCCCAAGTACTTTTTCAAAATTTATAAAATTTGGAGTGCTTATTTTACTTACCGCGGCTCTGGGAGGCTTAATCTATACTGGCCACTTAGGCGCAAGTTTAGTCTATCAACAGGGTGCAGGTACTTATAAACCTTCAGCGGATTGTGCTGAATTTGTTAAATAAATAGCAGTGGAGTCTGCAACAGTCAAATCGGCAATTAAGGCATCCTATTTCAGTATAGTGGGCAATGTACTCTTGGCGGCAATTAAATTGGTCTCAGGCTTTTTGGGCAATTCCTATGCATTGATAGCAGATGGCATTGAATCTACCACCGATGTATTTTCCTCTTTGTTTGTACTTTTTGGTATCAAATATGCCCAGCGCCCCCCAGACGAAAACCATCCTTACGGTCATTCCCGCATAGAGCCCCTGGTTACCTTTGTGGTTGTAGCTTTTTTGGTTACTTCGGCCACTGTTATCGCCTATGAGAGTATTATTAATATCCAAACCCCACACAAAATTCCAGAAACTTGGACCCTTATTGTACTCGGACTTATCATTTTGTGGAAGGAAGGCTCTTACCGCTATGTACTGAACAAAAGCAAACTTACCAACAGCTCCTCCCTAAAGGCAGATGCGTGGCACCACAGAAGCGATGCTATTACTTCCGTTATGGCCTTTCTGGGCATTTCAATCGCCTTAATTTTTGGAAAAGGCTATGAAACGGCCGATGATTGGGCTGCACTCCTGGCCTCGGGCTTTATTCTTTATAATAGCTACCTTATCTTCAGACCGGCCTTGGGAGAGATTATGGACGAACATATTTATGACGATCTCTTGGAAGAGATACGGGAAGAATCCATGAAGGTGAAAGGGATAAAAGGAACCGAGAAGTGTTTTATTAGAAAAGCAGGAATGGAATATCATGTGGATCTGCACGCGATTGTGGATGGGGAGATTCCGGTTCGGGAAGGCCATGAATTATCGCATAGGCTGAAGGACCACCTGCGCAAAGAAATTCCCAATTTAGGCCATGTGCTTATTCACATTGAACCTACAGATTACGAAAACTAATATTTGTTCCACTCAATCTGTCCAAAGGCGCCAACTTGAATGCGGTGGAAACACTTACTGCAGATTGGGCGAAGTTGACAGTTTATTTAGAAAATTCAGGGTCATATTAGCAAATTCCAAATTCCAAATCCCAAATCCCAAATCCCAAATCCCAAATCCCGAATCCCGAATCAACGAATCCCGAATTCCGAATCAACGATTCCCCAATCCCGATTAAACGATTCAACAATTCAACAATCTAACCACTCGATTACGGGCTAATGGATAGCCCAAGACCGACAACAGACAACCGAAAACCCCAAAAGTAGCTTGATAGTAGGAGTATAGTAGCTTAAACGTACCATTAACGTAGCTTAAACGTAGAATTAACCATACATTCAACCCCCTTGAACCATACATTGGGTCACTATGAACTATACACTAGGTCACTATGAACCATACATTAGCTAACCTCAAACTATGCCCTAGGTCACTTTTTTTATAGGCTATAAGCTTTAGGCTTTAAGCTGTAGGCTTTAGGATTTAAGCGATAAGCGAAGAGCGAATAGGGAAAGTCGAGAACCAAGAATAGAGATTGGAGGAATTAATAATGAATAATGAATAATGAGTTTCAAGTTTGAAGTTTATGCTATTATTACTGACTACTGACTACTAAATACTTGTTTCCTCTTCTAATAATAAGTTTTCCAAAGCATCATAACTATCCAATTGCATATCAGGCATAAGTGCATCTGCCAAATCCAAAATTGTTGCAATGGTCAGATCTTCAGAACAACTTGCCAGTCTAGGCGAGCAAAATCCTTCCTCATTTTCCAATGCTAAAATACAAACTCGTAAAAGACAAGAAATGATATAGCGGAGCTCCCCGTTGCTCGTTACTTCAAATGTTACTTCTTGCAAGGTAACAGGGGAATCCCTATTGTACTTTCGCCGTTTTCTTGGCCGCAATAATCGGATTACATGCTGAAGTTTTTCGGTATCTGTTGGTTTATCGGGTGTCGGTGTTTTCATCTTCACTTTCTTTTAAAATTTCATTAATACGATCCAAGCAATGCATTTGTCCGTGCGGTACCAGATTGAGAGTCATTTCAATGACCTTTAATACACTAAACTCAACTTTTGTATTTTTTAGAGCAGGGGAGGTGAAGGCACCATTGCCATCCAAGGCATAATAACATACTTCCAAAAGCGCAGAAATATGGGCTGCAATATCTTCATTGTCAATTACCTCAAGGCTGATGCTGTTTTTCTGAAGCTTTCCTAAGGGTTCATTGTTTCCAGAAAAGTTATCTAGCACTTTTCTAATTTCCTTTAGTTTATCAGCTTTATTTTTCATGACTCTTTCTTATCGTTTAATAGTTCCCGCACTTTATCAAGAAAAGTGGCTTCTTCTAAAGGGATTAGGTTTTTTGCGAAACCCAAAACAGCCTTGATATCCTCTTCCTTGTTATTTATGTCGAGTCTGCAATCCTGCTGATCTTCCAAAGCGAGAATACAGACATTCAGAGTTGACTGTAAGAGTGCGAACAGATCCAAATAATCATATACGCGCGCATAGTTTAAATAATAGCCTCCGCGGATACCGTGTATTGGACGCATTGTCATAAAGTTCTCTTTCCCTAACTTTTTTATTTTCTTTAAAATTGATGCCTCATCTTCCAAATGAGTTGATTTCTGTTCATCTTTAAGGGTTGGTTTTTCTTGTGGTTCAGTAGTGTGATTAATTTTAAGCAATCTTTCACATTTATTCAGTTCTGCTTCAACATATTTCTTAACTAATTGGATCAAATCATCAGCTCTTCTTTTTATTTCCAGAACCTGCTTTTTCTTTATGTGGTAATTAAGGGTGTACCGTGAATCGCAATAGGATCTGTTTAATTTGTTTAAAAGGTTGGTATCGGCTTCCGTTTCCCTTGGAAAGATTTTTCCAAATTCCGTAATCACTTTTCCCAAAAATATTTGGTGGTCACTAATCAAATGGCCTGTAAATGTCTTTCCCATTAGAAAGTACTCGGCAGCAAGAAAACTATGTTCTATAGTCTGGTGGAGCATAAATGCTGCTTGCCCATAATTTTTCTTTTCCAGGAAAAGTTCCGCCCCATCTTTAAACCCCTGAATTTTTGCTTCCTGTCTCTGGAAATTCTCTTTTGCTATTTGGATGATAGAAGCTAAGTCTACTTTATGGAAAAGCCAATTTTCATTGTAGTTGCTATGGTAATAAATAAGGGTTTCCCTTGTGCAATGGTTTATAAAGAAAGTATTCCCCTCCGATGTACTATTTTGGATATTGTGCAGTGTGAAAAAGTGGGCAGCACAATTAGGAGAAGTTTCCACTAGCTCGGCTAGAATTTCCTTTACCCTTGGTTTGAATCGCTTGGCCATATCCTCTATAACTATAATTAACCTATAGTAACAACTTGAAGGTTCCGTTGTAGCGATAAGATAAATGTGGTTAACGTTTATCTGCTTCGTAATTTTCAATACCAATGTAGTAAGGGCTTCCTTATCTTGGTAACGCTCGAGATTAATGATATTTGCTTCCATACTTTTTTATTTTGGATAAAATAATAGCATCAGGAGAGCGTAGCGAACCAAACACTCTTGTAATTTACCAATTTGCATTTGTTTTTTACTTTTTTAAATATTGAAATTATCTTTATCTTTGGTATATGAGTACAACCACATCCAACCATATAGGCAGAAAAATAAGCCGTATCCGCGAACTTCGCGGCATGAAACAGGAAACCCTTGCCGAGGCTATGGGCCTTAGTCAACAGAGTATATCGCACATTGAGCAAAGCGAGACGATAGATGATGAAAAGTTGGATAAAATAGCTCAAGCTTTAGGGGTGACTAAAGAGGGAATTGAGAATTTCTCAGAAGAACAAATGATAAATTACTTTAATACTTTTAATGAGAAAGTTTCTAGTAGTAATTTCGGACACAATAATACTTGCACATTTAATCCATTAGATAAACTAATGGAAGCTGTCGAAGAAAACAAAAAACTCTACGAGCGACTATTACAAGCAGAACAGGAAAAGATTAGTTATTTAGAAAAGCTTTTAGGCAAATAAGAGCTTCCTACATATCTAAGATATATCCCTGGCACATTTGCCGGGGTTTTTATTTTTTGACTACTTTTTATATAACAAATCCCTAATCCCTAATTCCTAACCCCAGATCCCCGATCCAAATAACAAATACGAAATACGAAATAGGAAATACGAAATAGGAAATATGAAAACTTGAAACCATTCAAAATCTGAGCAGTCCCCATGCCCCCATAGGGGAATTGATTGGGGATTTAAGATTTAAGGTTCAAAATTTAAGAAAATGTGAAACTTGAAACCAGAAACCAGAAACAAAAAACAAGAAACCCCAAATCCCGATCCCGAATCAACAAATCCCGAATCAACAAATCCCGAATTAACAAATTAACAAACCCCAAATCCCCCAAAATCCCTATATTAGCCCCTAAACAAAACCCTAACATTTGACTCCCCAAGAAAACGATACCTGGCTTTACGAGATTTCGTCTGAAAAGAAAGCCTTTGATCTTAATCTAAAGGAAGTATGGCGCTACCGCGATCTGCTTATACTTTTTGTAAAACGGGATATAACCACGGTTTATAAGCAGACTATACTTGGACCTTTATGGTATTTTATACAGCCTCTTTTTACTTCGGTTATTTTTACCTTGGTGTTCAACAATTTGGGAAGCATTAGTACGGGCAGTACACCTCCTTTTCTTTTTAACCTTGCCGGGATTACTGCCTGGAATTACTTTACGGCCTGTTTCACGGGAACTTCCAATACATTTAGGAGCAATGCAGGAATTTTTGGAAAGGTGTATTTTCCAAGGGTCATTATGCCCATGTCGGTTACCATTAGCAATCTGATGAAATTTGGAATCCAATTATTGATATTTATTATTTTTTATTGTTATTATTTATTACAGGGGTTTCAGTTAAGTCCAAACTTGCATTTACTACTTTTTCCTGTTTATATTGTAATGATGGCTTTGCTGGGGCTCGGTCTTGGAATGACTATCAGTTCCATGACCACCAAGTATCGAGATTTAAATGTCTTGGTGGGTTTTGCAGTTTCTTTATTAATGTATGTTTCTGCCGTGCCTTACCCGCTTTCCGAGGCGAGAAAAAAGTTACCGGACTATGCAGCAGATTTAGTGGCATATAATCCTCTAACCCAAATTATAGAAGGTTTTCGATACATGCTTCTGGATACGGGTAGTTTTAGTTGGATAGGATTCTTATATGTTTTAAGTATAAGCATTTTGCTTTTTTTGATTGGTTTGGTAATTTTCAATAGAACGGAAAAATCTTTTATAGATACAGTGTAATGAAAAATATTATTCTCAAAGCAGAAAATATAAGTAAGCAGTACCGGCTTGGTCAAGTAGGAACGGGAACCATTAGGCATGATTTCAATCGTTTTTGGCACAAGGTACGTGGCAAGGAAGATCCTTATTTAAAAGTGGGGGCGGTAAACGACCGGAGCAGTCAGGCGAAGGAAGAATACGTTTGGGCCTTGCGCGATATCAATTTTGAAGTTCAGGAAGGAGAAGTACTCGGTATTATTGGTAAAAACGGGGCGGGAAAATCTACTTTGCTTAAAATATTGTCAAGGGTTACGAGTCCCAGTACGGGCGTTATTAAAACCAAAGGCAGGATAGCATCCTTATTAGAGGTTGGTACAGGTTTCCATCCAGAACTTACAGGCCTAGAGAATATTTTTCTTAATGGGGCTATTTTGGGAATGAACCGTAGCGAAATTACTGACAAGTTAGAGGAAATTGTTGAGTTCTCTGGTTGCAAAATGTATATAAATACACCTGTTAAACGTTACAGTAGTGGAATGCGTGTAAGACTTGCGTTTGCTGTTGCAGCATACTTAGAACCAGACATTTTAGTGATTGATGAAGTACTTGCTGTTGGAGATGCTGAATTTCAAAAGAAAGCGATAGGAAAGATGCAGGATATTTCTAAGGGTGATGGACGAACTGTTTTATTTGTTAGCCATAATATGGCGGCGGTTAAGAGTTTATGTTCGAGGGCAATTGTTTTGGAAAATGGAATTACTATATATGAAGGAGTCACGGAAGAGGCTGTAGATTTTTACTTAAAAAGCAGCTCAAATAGTAAATTGCAAAATACATATTATTTTGATCAAGACCTGTTTAAAGGTAAAAATGTGGTTTTAAAGAAAATTTTTATTTATAAAGAATGTAATGATAATATAGAAAATATATCAAGGGAAGATAGTGTCTTATTCGAAATACAGGTTGAAAAAAGATATTCAGAAAAAATCGGTTTGGCATTAAGGTTTAAGGATGATAATGGTAATTATCTTTTTGTTACAAATAATGAAGATTTAGAGGATGGTGGAATAACTGGAAATATAATTTATTGTATGAAAATACCCCCTTTTTTTTTCAATGAAGGTACCTTTCTAATAGATATAATCGTACATCAACATCGAAAACTAATTATTGAAGAGAATGATGTTGCCAGCTTTATTGTAACTAGGGAAAAATTAGCCCTGGGAGATTGGATGGGCAAATCAAAAGGAGCTTTAAAGCCTAAATTTAAATGGCAAATAATAAAATGTTAATATGGATAGTATAGATGAATCTAGATATATTTTTATTTTAGGAATTACGCAAAGGAGTGGAACAAATTTTTTGATAAATTTATTTGCCGATAATAAGAATGTTAAATTGAGTAAACATCCTGGAGAAGATTTTATTGTCTATTCAGGGGATTATTTGCTACAACATTTTAATTCATTAACATCAAAATGGAATGATTCCTGGGGTGGAATGGAGAAAGCTACTAGAATTGAGCAATACAAAAAAGAAATCCGGCAAGCTATTCTAAAATATTTAAGCCCCGATGAACTTAAGAAAAATGAATTTTGCATAACAAAAACCCCTTCGGCTAAAAATATTAGCAAGTTTTTTAAATTGTTTCCAAATAGTCAATTAGTAGTATTAATTAGAAATGGAAAAGATGTTGTTGAGAGTTGTGTAAATGGATTTGATTGGAGTTATTATCAAGCGATGAAAAATTATAAAGAAAATGCGAATTATATAAAAGCATTTATGCAAGAACATAAAGATAATCCAAATTTTATCTTGGTTAAATTTGAAGATTTGGTTTCAAAAAGGGAAGAAACTTTAAAGGCTCTTTTCAGTAATCTAACTATAGATGATGAATATTATAATTACACAACTGATATTCCTATCTATGGTTCTTCATTTATAAAAGTAAAGGGTAAAATAACTTGGGAACCTCAATTGCCCAAAAAGGATTTTAATCCCTTAGAGCGTTCTAAAGATTGGAGTTTTTATAGGAGATTACAATATAAATTAATTTGTGGAAATGTACATAAATCTTTAGGGTATAAATGATAAATGTAACCAAAACCTTTCTCCCGCCACAAGAAGCATATAATGCCATACTTAAAAAAGCATGGGATTCCGGCTGGATAACCAATAGAGGGGCATTGGTTTTGGAACTGGAAGAGAAGCTAAAACAATACCTCCAAATACCCCATGTGCTGGCAATGACCAACGGAACCCTGCCCTTACAAATGGCTATCAAAGCTTTAGGACTAACCGGAGAAATCATTACCACGCCCTTCAGTTATGTGGCTACCACAAGCACCATTGTATGGGAAGGCTGTACCCCGGTGTTTGTGGATATTCACCCAGAATATCTTACCATAGATGAAACAAAAATAGAAGCTGCCATCACCCCCAAAACCACTGCTATTTTAGCAACCCACGTGTTTGGAAACCCCTGTGCTGTTGAAGAAATTGAAGCTATTGCCAAAAAGCACAACCTAAAGGTTGTTTACGATGCCGCCCATGGTTTTGGCGTTACCTATAAAGGCAAAAGCATTTTTGAGTACGGCGATATTAGTACATGTAGTTTCCACGCTACCAAAGTATTTCATACAGGAGAAGGCGGAGCTATTTTTACCAATTCGGAAGCGCTTAAGGACAAATTGTTTTATCACCACAATTTTGGCCACTTTGGGCCAGAGGTGTTTCAGGGAATTGGCATTAATGCTAAGATGAGCGAACTTCAGGCCGCGATGGGGCTTGCGGTATTGCCCCATATAAAAACTATAATGGAGGCAAGAAAAGTATTAGTGGCCTTATACAATAACAATCTGGATAATTTCGGAGCGTTGGGGATAAGGGAAGGCACACAGTGGAACCATTCCTACTATCCTGTGTTGTTTAAGGACGAAACACAGCTACTCCATATTCAAAAACTATTGAATCAAAAAAAGATTTATCCGCGGCGTTATTTTTATCCAAGTTTAAACCTCTTGCCTTATGTCGACAAAAAAAACTGCCCCATTTCAGAAAACATAGCGTCGCGCGTACTTTGCCTTCCTTTATACCACGATCTTTCTGAAGATGTAGTTTTAAATATATGTAATATTATAAATGAGGGTTTATGAAAATTGCGATAATGCAACCCTACCTTTTTCCCTATCTCGGGTATTTCCAGCTTATACATGCGGTTGATACTTTTGTTTTTTATGACGATGTAAATTTTATAAAACGAGGGTGGATTAATCGAAACCAAATTCTCATAGACAATAAGGCTGCATTGTTTACTGTCCCACTGAAAAAAGCCTCACAAAACAATTTGATCAATGAAATAGATATGGCTATTGATGAAAAATGGCTATCACAGTTTTTTAAAACCATTGAACAGAATTATAAAAATGCGCCCTATTTTGATGATACTTTTCTGATTTTGAAGAAAGTATTCGGAAAAAAGCAAACTAAAATTTCTTCTCTTGCCATTGATAGTGTTTTACAGATTTCAAAATATTTACAATTAAACACCAAGTTTGAGGTTAGTAGTATAGCTTACTCAAATTCCATTGACCTTATAAAAGCTGAAAGACTAATCGCCATTTGTAAGGAAAAAGGATATGACCATTATGTTAATCCTTCCGGAGGAAAAGAGTTGTATCAAAAAAATACTTTTGATAAGGAGAACATTATACTTTCTTTTATTGATAATGAGTTATTACCTTACACTCAATTTGGAAATAAATTTGTGAATGGGCTTTCAATAATTGATGTTTTGATGTTCAATACCCTTGAGGAAACAAAGAAGTTAATGAGCCAATACAGTTTAGAATGAAGTCAAAAAAAAATGATTATACCGCCATTGTTGAGCACTACGAAAGCTGTTTTGAAAAATATGGTGACACTCCAAAAGGAATGGATTGGCCAAATGAAGAGAATGCGCTAAAACGTTATAGTGTTATGTTGGATTTGGTTAAGGAAAAAAAGAATCCTGTTTCTTTGTTGGATTTTGGATGTGGAACATCACATTTACTTGAATTTATTAATAAAAATGCAGATAGATATGGAAATCTCAAATATTCCGGAGCAGATATTTCTTCCCAATTTATAACACTGAGTAAAATTAAATTTCCACAAGTTGATTATTATTGTGTAGATATTTTAAAAGATGACATTTCAAATATTTCAAGTTTTGATTATACTATTTTAAACGGTGTTTTTACTGAAAAAAATACCCTCTCACACGAGCAAATGTGGGAGTTTTTCCAAAAAATGATTTTAACTATATTTGAAAAAGTAGATAAGGGCATGGCGTTTAATGTAATGTCAAAAGCCGTTGATTGGGAACGCGATGATCTTTTTCATCTTTCAACCGATGTATTGATAGATTTTATGGTTAAGAATCTTTCTCGAAATTTTATAATCAGAAATGATTATGGACTTTATGAATACACTGTATATCTTTATAAATAAAGGAGATGGCTAAAGTTATCATTTTTGGATTAAGAGACCTTGCCGAACTCGCACACTATTATTTAACGGAAGATAGTGAACATGAAGTTGTTGCTTTCACAGTTAATGAAAAATATAGAACAGTCGAAAATTTTAAAGGGTTACCGGTTGTGGATTTTGAAAATATAGAAAAAAAATTCTCCAACAACGTTTATGAGCTGTTTGCCCCAATGATTGGTACAAATATGAATAGACTTCGTGAAGAAGTTTATAATGAGGGAAAGCAAAAAGGCTATAAATTCATTAGCTATATTAGTAGTAAAGCTACTGTTTTTAATAATAAAATTGGTGACAACTGTTTTATTTTGGAAGACAACACTATTCAACCTTTTACAAATATTGGTAACAATGTCATTTTATGGAGTGGAAATCATATTGGGCATCACAGCGAAATTAAAGATCACGTTTTTTTTACATCTCATGTTGTAATGTCTGGACATTGCATAATCGAGCCAAACTGTTTTTTGGGTGTAAATTCCACTTTGCGAGATGGTTGTCATTTGGCAAAGGGAACGCTGCTTGCAATGGGCGCATCACTTACAAAACAAGAAACAGAGGAATGGGGTATTTATATGGGAAATCCAGCAAAAATTTTGGAAGGAAAGAAAAGTTTTGAAGTTTTTTAAGATGGGCAATAACTGGATAAAGCAAGGGCTTATTTATAATGTTGATGGGGATCAAGAATGGAACAAATCACATTGTCAAGTTCCTGTTGTAGATTTTATTTCTGACGATACTTTACGTATTTATTACGCAACTCGTGATGAAGCAGGAAAAAGCAGAACGAGTTTTATTGAAGTAAATTCGGAAAATCCAAAAAATATAAAATACATCCATAGGCAACCCATTTTGGAACTTGGGGTTGCTGGGACTTTTGACGATTCTGGAATAATGCCAACCAGTATTTTAACAATAGATACAAAAAAATATCTCTATTATATTGGCTGGACAACCAGAGGTACAGTTCCATATAGCAATGCCATTGGGCTGGCAGTTAGCACAGATGGAGGGAAAACTTTTAACAAAATTTCAAAAGGTCCCATCATAGGAGTGGGGCCTACAGAACCATACTTTACGGGCACATGTAATATAATTAAGGTTAGAAATGGTTATTTAGCATATTATTTAAGTTGCATTGGCTGGAAAAATTTATCAGGGAAAATGGAACCTTTCTATGATATGAAAATTGCCGAATCACAAAATGCTATTGATTGGAACCTTTTAAATAAAACGGTAATCCCCTTAGGAAATAATGAAGGAGGAATTGCGAGCGCTTCAGTATTAATTAGAAATAATAAATTCAAAATGTGGTTTTCGGTGAGGGGAGAAAGTGATTATAGAAAAAATACCAATAACACATACAGAATTGGTTATGCGGAAAGTTCGGACGGTTTCAATTGGGAAAGATTAGAAAACAATGTTTTGCCATTAAGTGCGGAAGGCTGGGACAGCCAAATGGTTGCCTATCCGTATGTAATTGAAAACAATAATAAATTGCAAATGTTTTATAATGGAAATGGTTTTGGGCAAACTGGTTTTGGCATGGCAGAAAAAAATAATTCTTAATGAATATTGTTCCAAAGGTTTCGGTTTGGATGGTTACATACAATCATCAAGATTATATTGCTCAAGCAGTAGAATCAGTAATAATGCAAAAAACTGATTTCACTGTTCATTTATTTATAGGTGAAGACTTTTCATCTGATAATACCAGATTCATTTGTCAATCTTTAAAACAAAAATACCCAGATCAGATTTCATTATTTTTAAATGAAAAAAATTTAGGAGCTAATAAAAATGCTAGAAATATTTATAAAGCTTGTTTTAATAGTGGAGCAAAATACATTGCAATGCTTGAAGGCGACGACTACTGGAAGGATCCCTTAAAACTTCAAAAACAAGTGGATTATATGGAGTCAAATCCTGAATTTTCACTTATTTTTCATAATGCAATAGTTGTAAATGAGAAAGTAGAAAAGCATACAAAACAAAATATGCATGAAAATCTTGATAAAGATGTATTTTATACTCAAGATTTATTGAAACAATGGTTTATCCCCACCGCATCAATCTTATTCAGAAATTACAAAGACTTTGTACTTCCCGACTGGTTTGCTAATTGTAGTAGTGGAGATATTGCTTTGCTTTTATTACTTTCACTAAATGGGCCTTTCAAATATTATAATGAACCGATGTCTGTATATCGGTTACAACAAGCCGGTATTTCAAATAAGCATACTGGCTACGACAAGGTGTTTTCAATGATATATTTATATAAATGTTTTAACTTTTTCACTAACAATAAGTTTGAGGCAGAAATACAAAATGCAATGATTTACGAAATTAGGAAACACTTACCCAATAATACAAAGGCCGAATTAAAAAAACTAAAACAAGATTTGTTTATTAAAAGCTATTTAAAAATTAAAAAATTATTTTGAAAATCCTTTTTATAACACACGATACATCCCGTACCGGTGCTCCAATGGTATTATTACATTTCTTAAAATGGCTAAAGGAGAACAAGACGGGTGTGGTAATGGATGTCTTGGCGTTACAAGAAGGAGGAATGCAACAGGAATTTATAAATGTTTCACATTCTTTTTTTGATTATAGGGATTTAACGAAGAAGGAAGAGCTTACTTTTTTTCAGCGCATATCATTGCGAATTAATTTATTAAAGAAAGCCTCTAAGGAAGATTTTTTAATTAGAGATCTTGCACAGAAAAACTACGATTTCGTGTATGCAAATACCATCGTATCTCTTCCAATAGGTAGAGAAATAGTAAAGTTAAGTAGTAAAGCATTATTAATAGCCCACATTCATGAATTAGATACTGTAATTAAACAACAATTACCAAGCATTGAGGACTATCTTCCATTTACTCATAAAGTAATAGTTCCTTCCAAATTGGTAGCAGATAGTTTGAACGAAAACTGGAACTTCCCATCAGATATCATAAATATAGTTTATGAATGTGCACATAATTTAGAGAGAGTCCTACACCAGGAGGTTTCAAAGGCATCTTTTACTATAGGTGCCTCAGGTTTTGTGCATTGGAGAAAGGGGTACGATATTTTTATACAACTTGCCAGATATATTGTAAAAAATTATAAAGGTGCAAATATTTGTTTCGTCTGGGTCGGTAGGATAAATAAGGATACTAAATATATTATTGACGAAGACTTAAGAAAACTTGGAATTAAGGATAGAGTAAATTTTATTGGTGAGGTAGCAAATCCAACGGCAAATTATAGCGAATTTGATGTTTTTGTTATGACTTCACGTGAAGATCCTTTTCCTTTGGTTTGTATTGAGTTGGGCCAAATGGGAAAGCCTATTATAAGCTTTGAAAAAGCTACTGGAACGAATGAGATACTTCAAAAAGGTGGTGGTTTTATTGTGCCATATTTAGATATTGAAGCAATGGCGGAGAAAGTGATGGAGTATTACCAAGACCACCATTTAAAAGAAGCGCACGGAGCCATTAATAAAAAAGAATTTTTAAGGTTTGCTCCAGAGAATATTTGTCCCCAATTATTTTCAATTATTGAAAAACAATAATATATTGTCTACTAAAGTTTCCATAATCGTCCCTAATTATAATCATCAAATATATTTGCAAAAACGTTTAGACTCAATATTTAATCAGACTTTTGAGGATTTTGAGGTTATACTTCTAGATGATGCGTCTAATGATGGTAGTAGAGATATTTTGAATTTATATGAAAATCATCCCAAAGTTTCACATTTAATCATTAATAATGAGAATTCTGGAAGTCCCTTCAAACAATGGAAAAAGGGGATTGAACTGTCTCAAGGTGAGTATATTTGGATAGCAGAGAGTGATGATTTTTGCGAGACAACTTTTTTGGAACATTTGCTAAAAAAAATAAATGAGAGAATAGGTATTTGTTTTTCCCAAACCATAGATGTTGATGAAAATGGTAAATTATTGTTGAATAGAATTGATTATACGAATGATTTTAATCCTAATATTTGGAAAGATGATTTTGAAATATCTGGGATAAAATTTATTGAAAAATACTTACTTGTTAAAAATGTTATTCCTAATGCTAGTGCCGTGATTTTTAGACGTAGCTTGATTGATGATACTTTCTTTACAAACAATTTTTTGCAAATGAGAATGTGTGGCGATTGGTTTTTTTGGATTCGAATTGCACTAAAAACGGAAGTGGGTTTTGTAGCAGAAGATTTAAATTATTTTAGAAACCATAGTAAGGTTAGTAGAAATCATACTACCCTAGCTATGAGAAAACAACGTCTTATTGAAGAAGGAATAATTAGGTCTTTTTTAGGAGAAATTAATTTGAGTAATTCATTATCTGAAAAATTTTATTACAACAAATGGTTTCAATTGAATCGATTATCAAGTGTATTAAAGCCTTCTTTTTATAGAGGAAAATTAAGTAAAACCGCTACTTTTACTTTTTTGTATAATTTTTTATTTTTCAAATTAAATAAATTATAATATGGTAATTGGTTCGGGTTTAATGGCAAAAACATTTGCTAGCTATAAAAATAGTAAAGAGGTCTTAATATTTGCATCGGGGGTCTCAAATTCTACAGAAACCGACTCTCAAGAGTTTTTGAGAGAATTTAATTTATTAAAGAAAACAATTGCTACCTATCCAGATTTTAAATTGATTTACTTCAGTACTTTAAGTATTGAAGATAAAGCAGTTCAGGATAGGCCTTATATTAAACATAAATTGCTTTTAGAGAATTATATAAAAAAAAATGTTAGCAGGTATTTAATAGCTCGAGTTTCTAATGTTGTAGGGCCCGGGGGCAACTCTCATACAATTATTAATTATTTTGTGAATGCCATCAAAAACGAGGAAAGGATTGAAGTTTGGCAACTAGCCGAAAGAAATATTATTGGTAATAAAGAAGTTAAATTTATTACAGATGCCTTACTAATGTTAAATATTGAAAATAGAGTTATTAATATTGCATCTAATAAAAGTTTATTGGTTACCGAGATAGTATCAGAAATTGAACTATTCTTAAAAAAGAAGGCTAATGCTATATTTATTCCAAAAGGAAATATTCTTAATATTGATGTTTCGGAAATAGCGTCTGAATTAGCAATCCTAGAACAGAAACATGGTAAGGGTGTACTATATTTACGTCATTTACTAAACATGTATTATAATCATGAAAATTGCGATATTATCTCCAGTAAAATATGAAGATGCTGAAACTTTTGTTCAAAATCATATTATGCATCTTCCATTTGAGGTCGTGGTAATCTATGGTGGTAGCTTTCCTTTTATTGGTAAAAATCACCTTCCAACAAATAAATCCCAAAGATTACATCGTTTAAAAAAGAAGATAGGAATATCTAAGGATACATATAGAGAATCAAGGCTAAAAGAAATTTTGACAATTGAAAAGATTGATGCTGTTTTTGCAGAATACTTAATTACTGGAGCTGAGGTAGTAAATGTTTGTAAATCTTTAAAGGTACCTTTATATACAATTGCGTTAGGTTATGAGATTTCTAATTATCAGATTATAGAAAAATATAAAACGAAATATCGAGAATTGTTTCAATATGCAGAGAAAATTTTTATAGTTTCACAACATATGCGAAAAAATCTGACACTCTTAAATTGCCCTACTGAAAAGATTATTTATTCACCTGCGGGGCCTGCATCAGATTTTTTTGAAATTCATCCAAGTTATACAAAAAAACAAGTTTTAGCAGTTGGAAGATTTGTAGATAAGAAGGCACCACATTTATCCATTCTAGCATTTAAAAAAGTGGTTGAACAAATTCCTGATGCAGTTTTAGTAATGGCAGGAGATGGACCATTATTAAATGCGTGTAAAGATTTAGGAAAAGCCATAGATATAGAAGATTCTGTAAAATTTGTAGGGAAAATAGATAGAGACCAACATAAAGTACTTCTAAAAGAATCAACAGTATTTATTCAGCATTCAAAAGTAGCGGATAATGGTGACAGTGAAGGAACTCCAGTTGCAATTTTGGAAGCATCGGCGGCAGGTTTACCCATAGTTTCAACATTACATGCCGGAATACCAGATGTGGTGATTGATTCTAAAACAGGGTTTTTAGTTTTAGAAAATGATGTTGATTTAATGGCGAAAAAAATAATTGAATTATTACAGGATAAAGAAAAAGCTATTGAATTTGGCAGGAATGGTAGAAAATATGTTAGAGAAAATTTCTCATTAAGAAAACATATTGAAACGATATCTAAATTAATCGAGTCAACTTGATGTTGCATTTTTATTGATAATTAGTATTCCAACCTGTTCAGGCTTTTCAGAATAAACCAACAACATTTTTTCAAATTACTATATTAGCATTTTCATTTATCTAGGTAAAAATGAACCATTCTTGCCCACTAGTTTCTATAATAATTCCCACTTACAACCGCGCCAATTTAATTGGGGAGACATTGGATTCCGTTATGGCGCAAACTTATGATAACTGGGAGTGTATTTTAGTGGATGATGGGAGCACTGATGATACTGTTAAGAAAATAAAGGAATATTGCAATAAGAATAATCGATTCCAATTTTTCCTTCGCCCATCTGACAGAAAAGCTGGCGGAAATGCAGCTCGAAACTATGGCTTAGAAAAAAGTAAAGGAGAATATATACAATGGTTCGATAGTGATGACTTAATGTATCCAAAACTTTTGGAACTTCAATTGGACAATCTTCAAAAGAATAGCAAAAAATTCTCAGTTTGCCTATATGACCGTTATAACAAAGATTTTACGAAAATAATGAAAGCGGCCAAACCCCATAAAATTAATATTGACTTCTATTACGACTATATTTTACAATCTTTTAGTACCAACTTGCCTACTATTTTATTTTCTAAAAAAATTATTGGTAATTACAGACTTTCAGAAGATTTACATAAATCGCAAGAATACGAATTCCTACCACGCATTTTTCGCGAGCATGCTAATGAAGGTGCTTTACTCAATAAAGTGTTGGTAAAAGTAAGGCGTCATCAAGACTCAATAACAGAAAACCTTACACCACAAAAATGCGATTCTGCGCTTCAAGCGATTTTTACCGTAAGAAAAGAGATGCCCCAAAGTGCCAGAATGATTGAAAATAAAATAGCGCAACAATATTTGAAAACCTTATATTTATCCTTTTCTCACGAAATGACCGGAGTATTTTATAAGTATCTCATAAAGCTTCCTACATTTGGGGTTTTGAAAAGTTTAATATGTATTCCAATATTAGCCATAATGTATCCGCTTTGCGCTTATTTGAAACTTCCTAAATGGCATTATAAGCGCATCTATAAATTATATCAATAAAAAATATGTCGGTAAATAAACCTATTAAAATTATACAGCTATTTGCTGAATATCCGGTTTTTTACCAACCTTATATTCCTCCCGTAATTGAGGCTTTATCAAATACGCAGGATATGGATATACAAATAATGGCGTTTAATGGGCAGCAAAGCAAAGCTGTAAAAATAATCCCCTCCTATTACAAACGAAAATTTCAAGAAAAAGTATATCAGTTATTACATAGGTCGAATCCTAGATTAAATCTTGCAGAAATTAGATTTCTAAGAAGTAATATTGACATTGTTCATTTACAGCACTCTTTTTTATTCCCAAAAATTATTGGCCTGCTCAATCTTCCAGCCAATGCTCGTCCTAGAATTGTTATTACTTTAAGGGGTGGAGACACTTATGTGAAACCATGGGTTTATAGGAAATGGTCACTATTTTATAAGGATTATGGCAATAAAGTAGATGCCTTTATCACGATGAGCGCGCATCAAAAAACATATTTACACAATAAATGGGGGATAGATAAAGAAAGAATCCATGTTGTGCCAATTTCGTTTGGAGATAGTGCAGAAATACTACCCAAGCATCCCAACCAGAATGTATTGAAAATAATTTCTGCTTTTAGAATGTGTTGGGAAAAAAACATTGATGCTAATTTAAGGGTTGTTAAGATATTAAAGGAAAAAGGGATACCAGTTAAATATGATATGTATGGAGACGGTGCAGATGTAGGTCAAGTCTATTATCTTATTGATAAATATAACTTATCAGATTGTGTATCCTATTGTGGAAAGGTTGATAATAAAACTTTAAAATCTTTAATTCCTAAATTTGACTTTTATCTTCAATTGAGTCATTCGGAATCTTTAGGTATAACTGTTGTAGAAGCTCAGTCCGCTGGCACCCCTTCAATCGTATCTAATACAGATGGTTTGCCAGAATCGATCATAAATGGGCGAACTGGTTTTTGTGTAGATTCCTATGATGTTGAAAAAGCGGCTGCCCATATGTTGCATATATGGAAACATCCAGAGGAATATTATTTGTTTTCAAAAGAAGCTATTATGTTTGTGAAATCAAAGTTTACTATTTCAAATGAGGTCAATAAGCTGACCAAATTATATTTAGATTTGTCAAAATAATGTATGCATGTGTGGCTTCTTAGGCGAATATCCTTTTGGAAATAATTTATCGGATTCTGAAAATTTCACGCACCTTTTATCCTTATCCAAACACCGCGGTCCAGATTCTACAAAAATTGAAACTGGCGAAAAATATAGACTTGGGTTCAATCGATTAGCACTCCTGGATTTAACTTCTGCAGGTGAACAACCCAAAAGAAGCCCGTCCAAAAGATATCATCTGGTTTATAATGGCGAAGTTTATAATTATCGGGAACTTATTGTTCAGTATGGTTTGCAAAATTTAGCATCTACATCAGACACTGAAGTTATTTTACATTTATTGGATAAAATTGGGGTATTGGAAACAGTGCAGAAGCTTAACGGCATGTTTGCTATTGCTATAGTAGATACTAAAGAAAATGAGCTCTACCTTACCCGTGATTTTGCAGGCATAAAACCTCTTTTTTACGGCATAAATGATTTAGGGGTGGTATTTGCATCGCAGTTTGATCAGGTTTTTAAACACACTTGGTTTGCTGATAAACTAGAATTAAGACCTGAAATTATTCGTGAGTATTTTGCTTTTGGATATATGCAGGCGCCAAATACGGTATTTGAACATATATTTCAGGTAAATCCCGGAGAGCTTTTGAAGGTTGCGAGGGATGGTAAAACAATTAGAAAAACCATTTTACATTTTCAAAAGGAATCTCTTTTAAACAATCATTATAATATAGCCAATTGCAAGAAAGCGCTACAAAAGGCAGTAAAACTACAATTGAACAGCGATAGGCCACTGGCTTCTTTTTTAAGTGGAGGTGTTGACAGTACTTTGGTAACGGGCTATGCCAAAGAGATTAAAGAAGATATTGAAGGATTCACACTAAACGTGAATTATGAATGGCTAAATGAAAGTGAGTTTGCAAAAAGTTACGCGCGGCATTTAAACCTGAACCACACTATGGTGGAGGTGGATGAAAACGAACTGCTCTCCATTGTGGAAGAACATTTGGATGCTTTTTCTGAACCATTTGGAGATTATTCAAGTATTCCAACTTATATGGTAACCAAAAAAGCGGCACAATATCACACTGCGATGTTGTCGGGGGATGGGGGTGATGAATTGTTTTGGGGCTATCCAAGAATGTATGATGTGTTGAAAAAAGCTTGGTGGTTTAAACTACCCCTATTTTTAAGAAAGAACTTGGCAAGAGTCACCAATAGATTTGGTATCACCAATACGTTTGCCCCTTTTACAAAAAGCTTGGAGCAATTTTGCATGGATAAGCACATTAAACTCCCGAGCGAAGTTTTGGATTCCGTTTTTAAGACAGGGTATTCAGTAGAAATGAGCAGCAATCTTTATCATTTGGATAGAAAATATAGTAAAAGACAATTGCAACAATTTTTACGGTGGAATGAATTTTATGGACACATGCAAAGGGTTCTCATAAAAGTGGACCGAACCAGTATGAAAAATAGCTTAGAGGTTCGGGTCCCTTTTTTGGATAAAGACGTGATTGAGGAATCGTGGAAAACCTATTTTCCTATCAAAGATAAAAGTGATCTGAAAAAACCATTGAAAAATTTGATTTATCAGATTATTCCGAAAAATGTTACAATGCAAAAAAAGAAAGGTTTTTCTGTCCCCATTGTACTATGGTTGAGAAATCAATTAAAACCAGATTTGATTAAAACAGTTCTGGATTCAGAACTTTATGGCAATGAACATTTTGATCAAGCCATTTTAAAAGAGTTTGTGCATTCTTTTTTGGAGGGAAAACACAACAATGGTTGGGGTGTTTGGCATATTTATGTCTGGCAAAAATGGGCTAATAAATTTATACCAAAATAAATTTTTGTGGCATTAAAATCTTTAAAAATAATAATCTTCGACGGCAGTTTTAAAACCACGCCCTTTATAAACCGTTTGGTAAAAGGCTTGGCGGCTAAACATAAGGTCTATATTTTAGGGTTTAATGAAAAGCTGTCTCAGCCTATTAAGGGAGTGGAATATGTTTCCTTGGGCAGCAACCAAAACAGCATAAAGTTTGCCGTAACCACCTTAGGCTTGCTTTTCCGCTCAAAAAAAATGAATCTCCTATTGCCAACGCTTAAAAAATTAATTCGTAGCGAACGGCAGTTACTGCAACATAAAAACCTGGACTTGGTGGTAAAAGGAATAGCTCCAGACCTAATCCATCTGCAGTGGCCCTCGGTATTTCCGTGGTTTGAAGAGGTGCTTTTACAGCAAAAAATTCCAGTTGTATTGAGCCAAAGGGGTTTTCACAGTAATGTGCGGCCGTTTGTTGATGAAGTCAACTTTAAATACCTTCAGCATTGGTACCCTAAAATTGCTGGCTTCCATTCCGTTTCCAAAGCTGTTTCAGTTAATGGCAACAAGGTTTGGACTGCTCCGCAGAAGATTGATAAAGTAGTTTATACCGGATTGAATCTAAATGAAATAAGGTTTTCTAAAGAATATACACACTCCCAACCCTTGAAAATACTCTCAATAGGCAGGGCACATTGGATAAAGGGCTATGATTATGCCTTGCAATGCTGTAAATTATTAAAAGAAAAAAATGTTCCATTCACCTATTCCATTATTGGAGGAGCAGGCGATGAGGAACTCCAGTTTTTAATTCACGATCTGGGGCTACAGGGTAGTGTCCAATTAACGGGACGAATGCCACAGCAGGAAGTTTTTAATCAAATGAAGGAAGCTTCCGTCTTGCTTATGCCAAGTTTGGAAGAAGGCGTGCCAAATGTGGTGGTGGAGGCAATGGCTATTGGCCTGCCAGTAATAAGCACCGACTGTGGCGGCGTACCGGAATTGATTACGGATGGGCAGGAGGGATGGTTGGTGCCTATTCGTGATGCGCATGCAATGGCAGAAGCAATTATTTCTTTTGCTAATGTATCTATTGAGAAGATATTAAAGGTGCGATTGACTGCTCGAGAAAAAGTGGAACAACAGCATAATGAGGCGCAGATGGTTTTGGGGATGGAGGAACTTTATTATCAGGTGTTAAGGGAAAAATAAACCCTCTGTCCGCCTCTGGCGGACATCTCCCTTTTAAAAAGGGAGAAGCTTTTGAACCCTCTGTCCGCCAGCGGACATCTCCCTTTTAAAAAGGGAGAAGCTTTTTGTTCTTGCTTAAATAAATTATTTAGTACTAAATAAAATAGCTCCCCTCTTTTTTTCAAAGAGGGGTGGCCGCGTAAGCGGACGGGGAGTTGAATGAACCCTCTCTCAAATTAAAATTCATTCCCTAAAATGCTCCTTAATCCCCGCTAATACCGACGGCAACAAATCAAATACCATTCTATTCTCAAACCGAATAACTTTAAACCCTAGTTCATTGAGTCTGGCGGTTCTGGCTATGTCATATTCCTGGGCATCTGGATTAAAATGTACCTGGCCGTCAAGTTCAATAATTAACTTTTCTGAAGCGCAATAAAAATCCACAATAAAATTTTCAATACTGTGCTGTCTGGTAAATCGCTTGCCTTCAAACTGTCTTGCTTTAAGTTTAGACCATAAAAAAGCTTCTGCGGGGGTAAGGTTTTCTCGAAGTTCCTTTCGGAATGTTTTGAGATGTTTTAAGGTGTGGATTTGTTTTTTCATGATGGTTAGGTATGAAAACGATTGTTTAAATTTATGGAAACTTGGGAAAAGAGGCAAAAAACCCTCTGTCCGCCCAGGCGGACATCTCCCTTTTAAAAAGGGAGAAGCTTTAAAATTTAAATAAATCAAGAACCTAACTTAATTATTTTAGGAATACTAAACAAAAGCTCCCCTCTTTTTTCAAAGAGGGGTGTCCGCCCAGGCGGACGGGGAGTTTCATGAATCTATTTCCCAATAAAAAAAATAACTACTTTTACGAATCACATAAATATTCAAATGTCGAATATCAAAATCCCAATAATCCCAACCCACCAACAATTCGCAAAGGTAGCTGCTCCGCAAGAGTTGGATCATAAAGCCATTTGCATCTTTGCTGCCACAGGTTTCTTTCTCGATACGGATACCTATTGGAAAAACAAAAAAGTGCTGCCCGCCGCGTCCGAAAATACACTTGATGAAAACGGTTTTTTAGTTGAAAGCAAGCCGTGGTTCCAATGGCATTACAGTCCGAGGGATATCAGTTTTGAAACGGCATTGGAAGAATTTACTGTGCTTTTTGAGCAAATTATTTCGGAACAACATATAGATTCAAATGTAATACTGCCCCTTTCGGGCGGATTGGACAGCCGCACCCAAGCAGTTGCGCTGGCAAAGCTTAAGAAGCCCGTTACAGCTTATAGTTATTCATTTAAAGGGGGTTTTTCGGAAAGCGAAATTGGGAAAAAAATGGCGAGGGTATGTGGCTTTGATTTTAAGGAGTTTACCATTGAACCAGGATATCTTTGGCCAAAACTGGAAGAACTGGCTTCAATCAACCAATGTTATTCCGAATTTACGCATCCCCGGCAAATGGCGGTGCTGGAAGAATTCAAAAAAATGGAAGGCTTGTTTTCCCTGGGGCATTGGGGCGATGTCTTGTTTGATCGGGGAACTTCCCAAGGAACTAACGAGTCAGAACTCCTAGAAATTCTATTAAAAAAGATAGTCAAAAAAGGAGGGATGGAACTCGCCACAGCACTGTGGCAGGAATGGAATTTGGAAGGCGATTTTGAAAGCTATTTATGCGAAAGAATTGCTGAATTACTCAAAAAAATTGACATTCAAAACCCGAGTGCCAAACTTCGGGCTTTCAAAAGTTTGTATTGGGCCCCACGGTGGACCTCGGTCAATCTTTCCGTCTTTGAGGCCGCACACCCTATAAAATTACCCTATTATGACGATAGGATGTGTGAATTTGTCTGTACTATTCCAGAGGAATATCTTGCAGATAGGAAGCTACAAATAGCCTATATTAAACAACAAAATCAGGCTTTGGCAAAGATTACGTGGCAGGATCATAGGCCCTATAATTTATATACATTTGAAAGGAATAAATCCCCACATAATCTGCCATACAGGATCGGCAATAAATTGAAACGGGAGGTGAGAGGTAAAATAGGCAAGCCTTATATACAGCGCAATTGGGAACTGCAATTTTTGGGGATGGAAAATGATGAAAAGCTCCAGCATTGGCTTTTTTCGGAAAACCTACATCCCTTTATTTCCAAACCCTTGCTTGCTCGTTTTTATAATAGTTTTAAGACTGCAGATGCAGTAAAATATTCGCATCCTTTGAGTATGTTGCTTACCTTGGCGGTATGGCGTAAGAAAATTTATGGTAAGTCTATAAATAATACATTGATTGATGTATAATTGAATTTTAAGAGTATATATGTCAATAGAAACAAAAATTAAAAAAATAGCTATTATAGCTGCGAATCCTGAAATACTCTTTTGTAAAAAGAAGTATTTGTTTATTGTAAGCCATATGAGAAGCCGTTCTACAGTGTTAAGCCATATTTTGGGCAATAATGCAGAAATTTGTGGTTATAAGGAGTTACACTTTTCCTATAAGGATAAATTGTCGTTAATTAATATGCAAATAGCATTGAAGAAGGACTTAAAGTGTCGCTTAAGAAATAATTACCTTCTGGATAAGATTTTACATAATAGTACTATCTCTGATGAAATTTTGAACAAGGCTCAGCCTAAAATTATTTTTCTATTAAGAATACCAGAAGAAACAATCAAGAGTATTATGAATATGGGTTTAAAAACGGGTGTAGATTGGTATAAAGACCCTGTGCAGGTTACAAATTATTATTGTAAAAGATTGGGCCAAATGGAGCGGTTAGCACATAGAGTATCAAAAAGATATATATTTATTGAATCAAATGACCTTATAGAAAATTCTAATGAAATTTTACAGCATATTACCAATTGGTTAAATCTGAAAGAACCATTAAAAACTACCTATACTACTTTTAAGGACACTGGGGTGATGGGCTTTGGAGACCCTTTGGAAAATATTAAGTCTGGCGTGCTTCAGCCTACAGACAGTTATCCAAATATTCTTGTGCCCGAACCTTTATTAAGTAAAGCCAACGAAGCATATGATACCTGTAAAGTTACACTTTTAAGGTATTTAAAATAATATGAGATCAACGATAAATGGAATAAGCCTAATACTTTGTTGCCACAACAGTGCAAAGCGTTTGCCAGAAACTTTAAAGCATATCGCTGCCCAGCGGTTTATTAAATATCTAGCGTGGGAAGTTATTATTATTAATAATAATTCAACTGACTCAACAGACCAGACCGCACAGGATGTATGGAAAACATTAAAAAGTCCCGCACCATTGACAGTATTTAAGGAGACTAAACCAGGCCTATCCTATGCCAGGGAAAAAGGGATACAAGTTGCCAAATATGACATTCTACTTTGGTGTGATGATGATAATTGGTTATGTAATACCTATGTGGAAACAGCTTATGAAGTTATGAACGCTAACCCTAGCATAGGTGCTTTGGGAGGTTGGTGCGAAGCTGCTTTTGAAATTGAAAAACCGGAGTGGTTTGATGCACAAGCCAAATACTTTGCGGTGTCTAAACAAGGAAGACAAAGCGGTGAAATTACCAACAAAAAAGGTTGTGTTTATGGGGCGGGTATGGTATTGCGAAAATCACATTGGCTACAATTAAAAGAACAAGGTTTTAAGCACCTATTAACAGATAGAGTGGGTAAGCAATTAAGCTCAGGTGGAGACACGGAATATTGTTATGCCCTACGGTTAATAGGTTATAAAATATGGTATGACGAGCGTCTGTACTTTCAACATTTCATGACTTCTCAACGTTTAAGTTTAAATTATGTATCGAGCATTCGTCGAGCTATGTTAGCATCTAATTTTACATTATGGCCATATTTAGATATATTAAAGGGGTGTTCCCGTTCTCGTTCTGATTTTATGAAAGAAGCTATAAAAGATATGCCTAGATTGCTTTTGCGAAAAACTGGAGCCTTTTTATTTGGTACTTATGAACAGAAAGAGAAGGCTAAGCGCTATTTTAGGTTGTTAAAATTACGATTGTTCCATTATTCTGAATACCGGCATAACCTAGAAAGTATAAAAGATTGGTTAACTAACGCTAAGTTATGACTAAAAAATCGATTGCTTTTGTTGTCAAGTACTTCCCCACTGTGTCGGAAACCTTTATTGTTAATCAGATTAACGGGGTTATAGAGGCAGGGTATGAGGTGAGTTTGTTTGCTTACAATCGTATTGAAACAGTGGTTATTCATGAAAGTTTAAAGATTCATGACTTGTTATATAGGGTAGAGTATTTTAAAAAACCACCCGTATCAAAGTTAAAACGCCTGTTTGTTTTTTTAGAATGGACATTTAAACACTTTTTCAAAATACAGTGGCGCAGGTTTTTTAAAAGCATCAATATATTTAAATACGGGAAGGAAGCTTATACTTTAAAACTGTTTTTTGAGGCACAATGGTTTTTGTTGCCTTTTGATTTTGATTTAATTCACGCACATTTTGGGATGAATGGCGAGCGCATAGCCTATTTAAAAGCATACGGTATAATACCAACTTCGGTCAAAATAATTACAACGTTTCACGGATACGATTTGGAACCCAAAAATTTAGAGCATTATAGAAACACTTATGCTAATTTATTTAAGTATGCTGATGCATTTACTGTGAACACACCCTATTTGGAAAAACTTTTACAGCAAGTAAATTATTGTAACAAACCACATTATATACTGCCCGTTGGGTTGGATACGAACTTTTTTAAACGCACAAATCCTAAGCTTGATACGCAATTTTTCGACTTGGTGTTTTGTGGCAAGCTTATACCTTTAAAGGGGCCAGACATAGCTATTGATGTGGTAAAGGAATTACATAAGACAGGCTATAAATCGGTTCGGTTACATATAATCGGGGATGGGATTTTACTTGAGCAATTAAAACGGCAGGTGCAGGAATGCCAATTAGAGGAGTATATTATATTTTATGGAGCACTAACCCAAGAGGCTATTAAAACACGCTTTGAGCAAGCAGATGTATTTATTATGTCAGGACGTTACGACTCAGAAGGGCGTGCCGAAACCCAAGGATTGGTGATACAGGAAGCGCAGGCTATGGAGTTGCCAGTGATGGTTTCAGATGTTGGGGGTATGAAACATGGGCTGTTACCAGATGAGAGTGGGTTTATTGTTAAAGAAGGAGATTTGAGGGGTTTTGTAGAGGCTGTAAAAACTTTTATACTGGACCTCAGTTTAAAGGAAAAAATGGGTGAAACGGGGCGCGATTTTGTGGAACAGAATTATGATAACGAGATTTTAGTTTTAAGATTATTTGATATCTATAAAATTACTATTTAAAGCAGATAGACTCTTTCTTTTTAAGCTACTTTTTTATTCCATAGTCATACGAAAATATTTTATTTAATATGAATAACTTATTAGACGCTGTGTATCACCTTTGTATTTCAAAATAATTTATATTCGAAAGTTCACAATTACTTAAAGATAAATTTAAAATTGTTTTATCGCACCGTCCTAAAAATTCTATAATTTTCTAGAAAAAAAATTATGTTCTTAAAAACAAAATAAACTATTAATGGAAAAAATGGAACACAAAAGCGCGAATTAGAACCATAGGCTATTAGTGCTTGGGCTAAGGATCCTGAAATGACAATGGCTACGATTAATAAGTCAGTATCCATTTTTTTGCTTTTTGATAAAAAAAACAGCGATAATTTTTTTATTGAAAAGACTAAAAATAAAAGATTTATTAATAGTAATAGGTGTTTTTGGAAAGAATACCACAATCGGTAAGTCCATGTTTTAATAAAATCGTTTTTTATATTTTCAGCTTTCCAAAAGAAAATAGAGGAGTCCCAGAACAGGCTCCATGAAACAAATACTTGTTTAAAGTATAAATCTGGATGCTTTAAAATCAAGTTTTTGGAAATTCTGCCTAATTCGTGAGATAATTGTGGACTTGAGAGTTTGGTGTTTTGTTGAAGCTCGTTCCACGCAAACCACACACTCATAGGGTGTTTTCTCTTTGAATTAGACATCGGGTTTAATTCCCGATGTTTAACAAGTATATCGCGAATTAGTTTGTCTTCTTCTGGTGCTTTTTCAAAAAATGGCGTTGCCATTTGTGCCAAATTAACCCCCGTAAAATAAGTGCTGGCAAAAACACCGATATTGTTCTTGTTAACACTACACCAAGCGTAATAGCTTAAATAGGGTAATGTTAAAATGATGAGAATTTTTATTAAAACAAGTTTTAAATTCCATCTATAGTTTTTTATCAGATAAAAAAGAGAAAAGCCAACAGGAAAATAAATAAACATTGGGCGTGTAAGGTATAACAAGCTCAATATTATGGATAATATTAGAACAGGAATAACTTTAGAATCATGATTAAAGATCTTATATTTTTCGATTAACCAAAATGTTAATATAACCAAGAAGGTTGTAAGCGTTTCTGTCAATATTGCGAACTCAAATAATACAATATGTAAAAAAGATGAATAAATTAATGTTGACCAAAATGCGATAGGTGTACTCTTGCTTTTTATTTTAATAAAATTAAAAAGTAAGATAATACTTAGTAAGCCTAAAACTAATTGTAGAAAAACAGTAATATATAAATCCCCCCCTGAGACGGCTATTAGCATTGGAAATCCCGGTGTTCGTTCGCCAGTATAATTTTCAAAACTTAAATTTAAAATAAATTTGGATAATTTGATATAACCACGTGAATCAGGATAAATTGTAATAGCATTATAACTCGTATAGATTATAAGTCTAAAAGCTATTCCGAAAACCAATAAGTAAAGCAAAGGTTTCTTTAAAATATTCTTATAAACTTTTAAAATCATCTATTAAAGGTATTTGTTTTTTATTTTTAATAAATCTGAAGGAACTAGTAAGAGGTCTCTTATTTTAATACGAGAGTCTCCTTTATCATGCCATTTAATTAATGGAACTTCAACAATTGAATTATCAAAATAATCTTTACCTCTTAATTGAATGACTCGTAAAAGCAATTCAATATCAAAAAGCCATTTGCTAACAAAGGGCTTTTTGAATATTTCTTTGGCAAGTGTATGCTCAATTAATTTAGCACCACATTGCGAGTCATAGACACCAACTTTCAAAATATAATTATTTACAATTGTCATGAATATACGACCAAAAATATGTCTTATGGAGCTTCTTATTATTATTGAACCCAGTTTTTTCACTCTGGAACCTAATATAAAAGTTGTATCACCAGCTATAAAATTCGATAACCGCGCCATTTCATTTAAAGAAGTAGATAAATCAGCATCTAAATACCCAATATAGTTATATTTATCAGTGTCGATATTTAAAATTGCATAACGTATTGCTTCTGCCTTTCCTATATTTTGGGTTAGGTTTAAAACTGTGGTATTCGGATATTTATTTTTCACATCATACAGTTTTTTTAATGTATTGTCGGTAGAACCGTCATTTACAAAACATAGTTCGTAAGCGCTCTGTGTGCTTAAAAACATTAAAAAATCTTCAGTAGGAAATCTTGATTCTTCATTATAACAAGGTATAATAACACATGTCTTTTTTGTTATAACTTCCATTGGCAGAATGATTAATTATGTATTTTCAATAATTGTAAAAATATTGTTAAAATAGTATTTAGCTAATGATTACACATAATATTTTTATTATTCTTTTTCTTGTATTTGTAGAACGAGAAAACGTCAATCCCATCAAGCATAAAAATGCAACTAGCAACAACCAAAATGCAAGTTTTAATGAAAATTAATAATCCTCATTGTTTTAATATAGGAAGACTTTATATTGCAAACAATTTTAGTATGGCTAATCTATTTTTTTAGAGTAGTTAGTGGATAAGCGTTATTTTAGTCTATATATGTATATTACCTAATGAAAGACGGCCAATGTCAATCAGTGTAATCACACCCCACTATAACGACCCTACGGGGTTGCAACAAGTGTATAAGTGTTTGTTAGCACAGACACAAGCTTCCTGGGAGTGGGTAATTGTTGATGATTTCTCAGATGAAAATAATCAAAAGAAAATTCTTGACTGGCACCAGGGAATAGAGGACGATCGGGTAAAACTGATATGCAATACTCAAAAAAGTAATGCTTCGGTTTGCCGAAATGCAGGGGCAGATACTGCGCTTTATGAAAATTTGGTGTTTTTGGATGCCGATGATACCATTAGGCCCAATTTTATAGCGAATAGGAAAATTGAATTTAATGATTTTGCAGTATTCAAAAACATGGCGATCATGGATCAAAATAAGGATGTTCAATTTTCTGCCGAGATAAAGGAGAACTATTTGGACTATTTTCTACAGGCTCGCTTTATATGGCAAACAACAGCGATAGTCTGGAAAAAAGCATATTTCAATTCGTTAGGGCAATTTAATCCACAATTACCACGGCTTCAAGATGTGGAATTGGCAATACGTGCTTTACAAAATAGTGTGAATTACATCGTAGTTGAAAATGAAGTCGATTTTTACTATAGTGTAAAGCCAATACGTTCCCGTAGAAACTTTTTAAAACCGGTATGTGATGCCACCTATATTTTTATTAATGAATTACTGCAAACACAAAACTTAACTAAGTATCAATTATCCCTTTTGAGTGGTTTTTATTTTATGAATACTAAGTATTTGGAACGTTCGGAGAGCAGAAAAGAAGTTGGTTTAGTACATCGAAATCTTATGTTGTTTTACAAAAAAGGCTATATTGGTTTTTTTCAAGTTCTAATTGGAGTTATCAGCTTAAAACTATATGAGTGGCAAATATTTTCTGGATCACAATTTTTACGAGTGAACCGCTTTGTGTTTAAACCAAAACAGTGATTGATTAAGAAAGATAAAATGCCTTTAATAGCACGAAATTAAAGATGACCAAGAAAATACACATTCTCTATACAATTCCGAATTTTGATACTGCCGGGAGTGGAAAGGTGGTATTCGACTTGGCAAGAAAATTAGATTCCGAGAAGTTTCGGGTTTCCATAGCTTGCAACCATAATAAAGGAACTTTTTTTAAAGAAGTGGAAAGCTTGGGCATCCCCATCCATTTAATCCAGATAAAAGTTCCCATACGTCCCTACTATAATCTAGTTTGGAGGGTTAAACCCTTTAAGGATTTTATCAAAAAACACAAAGTAGACATCGTGCATTCATGGGATTGGAGCAGCGACTGGAGTGAAGCTTTGGCATGCAGGTTGGCAGGGATAAAATTTGTTTATACTAAAAAGGCAATGGGTTGGGGCAATATCCATTGGAAAATACGGAGTTATTTAAGTGATTTTATTATCACGGTCAATACCGATATGCGATTATTTTTCCCATACAAAAAACAACAAAAACTAATTCCATTTGGATTGGACACAGCCTACTACAATCCAGATCTTTTTGCTGGGAATAAGTCAAAAGGGATATTTAAGATAATAACCGTCGCAAATTTGGCACCTGTTAAAGGTATTGAAGTACTCATTTGCGCATTAAAATTAGTTAATCCTTCAATTTTACTGGATATTGTTGGGGACACACGTGATCCCTATGCCGATACATTAAAGCAAATGGTTGTTGACTTGCAACTGCAGAACAGGGTATCTTTTTTGGGGAAGAAGCCCGACGTTCGCCCCTTATTAAAAAATTCAGATTTGTATGTAATTCCTAGTAAAAAAGAGGGCATGCCAATGGCATTGGTGGAAGCCATGTGTATGGAAGTTCCGGTTCTAGGGTCTGATATTTCAGGGATTCGTTATGTTTTAAAGGAATTTGAAGTCTTGTTATTCCCTGTTATGGATAGTGAGGCTTTGGCCAAGAGAATAGATTGGGTATATAATCAAATACCTCAAGAACGCAACAGCTTGGGGAAAGCGCTAAGAGAATACTGCCTCTCTAATTTTAAAATGGAGAGGTTTATCAAAAGCCATGAGTTACTTTATCAGGAACTAAACAAAGCTACATAGAATGAAATTATGCAAATAGGCATCGTATTATCTAATTGTCCTGGGTACTCTGAAACTTTTTTTAATTCCAAAATTAAAGGTTTAAAAGAGAGTGGGATGGCGGTAACATTATTCTGTCAAAAGGAAGACGATAGTTTTCAACTTTGTCCGGTAGTTGTGGCACCCAAAGTATCAGCCAATCCTATTTTAATGGCTTGTTATTTTTTTAAGGAATTTATTCAACTGTTGCCGTATTTAAGAAGGGTCTTTAGGTTTATTGCATTGGAAAAGAAGGAAGGTACCTCATTATTACAAATAGTTAAAATGCTTTACCTCAATGCCCATTTATTAAAGCCAAATTTGGATTGGCTTCACTTTGGGTTTTCTACTTTGGCCATAGGAAGCGAAACAGTAGCAAAAAGTATTGGGGCTAAAATGGCTGTGAGTTTTAGGGGTTTTGATATTGCCGTATATCCTATAAAACACCCTAGCTGCTTTACGCGGCTTTGGAAATATGTAGATAAAATCCATGCCATTTCTGATGATCTATTAGTTTTAGCCAAAAATCACGGCCTTCCAGAAAGTGTAACTGTCGAAAAAATTACCCCAGCAATTGACATAAATATGTTTCAATCTCCTCCTCAGGAATTTCCCCGAACCGATAAAATCATCTTTATTACTACAGGCCGTTTACATTGGAAAAAAGGTTTTGTGCAGACTATAGAGGCTTTGGCAATTTTAAAAAAGCAAGGTTTAAAGTTTACTTATAAAATTATTGGAGAAGGTGCGGAATATGAGCGCATAGCCTTTGCAGCATATCAGCTGGGTTTAAAGGATAATGTAGAGTTTTTGGGAAAATTGCAGCATGCAGAAGTAAGGACACAATTGGAAGATGCAACCATTTACCTCCAATACAGTATTCAGGAGGGTTTTTGCAATGCGGTATTAGAGGCACAGGCAATGGGCAAACTTTGCATAGTAAGCAACGCCGAAGGCCTACCCGAAAATGTTATCAATGTCCAAACGGGTTGGGTAGTGCCCAAATATAACCCCCAAGCTTTGGCAGAAACAATACACAAAGTAATTGATTTAAGCCCAGAACAGAAACTAACAATCTCTCAAAATGCCCAAAAAAGGATAAAAGAAGAATTCAATATAGAAAAACAGCAAAGGGAGTTTTTGGAGTTTTATAATCTAGCGTAGGTTAACCGCGGAGGCGCAAAGATCGCAGAAAAAAGTGAAGCTTTGCGCCCTCTGCGCCTCTGCGGTAAAAAGGTGATTATACAAATGAATTAATAAATAATCTAATCAAAAATTGAAATTATACTACCCAACCTCCCACTACAGTAAAACCCATCGTGGACTGGTATTTCCATTGTTGAAACCTTTTATCAAAACCCAGAGCTACACGGATGCAGAGCGCATGGTATCTTATAATGTTTCTGAAAAGGATTTTCAATTTACAAATCATTTGGAAGAGGCTGATGTGGTCATATTGACTATGGCTTGGAATTATTACGTAAAAACAAAGCAAGAGAAACTGGCCATTGCTTTCGTAGAGGAATGTGCTGCCTCAAATAAAAGCGTAATAGCTTTCAATGCCGGTGACTTTGGCGTGCGGATACCCTATTTTGAAAACTTGATGATCCTTCGTCCCAGTGGCTATAAATCAAAATATACGGCAAATGAATATGCCCTTCCATCATTTATTGCCGACCCTTTAAAAAAGTATTATCAAACTGATGAAGTATTTTTGCGCCCTTATCTTTCAAAACCTGTAATTGGTTTTTGCGGGCAAGCGAACCCTTCATCGCTAAATGCGATAAAAGAAAAAGGAAGTACAGGCTTGCGAAATTTAAAAGCGTACTTGGGCATATCAAAAAATGAACCCCAACAACTGCTTTCCACTTCCTATTTGCGGGCTTCAATTTTGAATAGCTTACAGAAATCCGGTACTCTTAAAACTAATTTTATCTTCCGAAAAAAATATCGTGCGGGAGTGACCCACGATAAGGATAGCCACCAAACAACCCTTGAATTTTATAATAACTTACGCAATTCCGATTATGTGGTATGTGTACGGGGGGCAGGTAATTTTTCAGTCCGTTTTTATGAAACTTTGGCAATGGGCAGGATACCCGTGTTTATAAACACCGATTCCCCGCTTCCCCTTGATAATTTGATTGATTGGAAAAAGCACGTTGTTTGGGTGGATTATAAGGAGCGCGCCCAAATAGCACAAAAAGTAAAGGAGTTTCATGAGGCACTATCTAAGAATGATTTTATAGATTTACAGCTTGCAAACAGGAACTTATGGCAGGAGAAGTTGACTATGGGAGGGTTTTTTAAGAGTTTTTTAAATGATAGGTAAAATCGTAAGAATATTATATGGGTGTATACCCATCCGATTACAAAAAGCCCTTGGAAAGTCTAAAATGTTAAGACCAATCCGTAATTTAATTTTGCGTCCCAAAGGAGCTTTTAGGGAAACTTCAGTTTGGGTAAACCGAAATTATCTGGAATACCAAGTATCATTTAAATTTTACGCATCTTTAAAAGTAGCTTCAAAAGCGGACCAAAGCGGAATTGAAAATACCCTACTCCGCAACGCAATCTCACTTGTAAAAGAACACAAAGGAATAAATAATAAGGCAGTGATCTTTGATGTGGGAGCCAACTTTGGTTATTTAAGTTTGGTTTGGGCTAACTCAATTGCTCAAAAAGGCAAGGTTGTAGCTTTTGAACCTAATATGAATGTAATCGATAGTTTTAAAAACTCTATTCAAGCCAATAATCTTAATTCTATAATTGAACTCCAAAACTTCGCGGTGGGAAAGGAGGAGGGTAACATACAACTTTTTCTAAGCCCTACAACGTCAAATATCTTGCGTTCCAATATACAAGACAAACATAGTACGAGTATTGAAATGGTTTCTCTCGACGCCTTTTCTAAGAGAATTGGGATAAAACATTGTGATTTGGTGAAAATTGATGTGGACGGAATAGAATTGGATATTTTGATGGGGGCCACCCACCTGATTGAAAGATGTAAACCAATTTTTATTGTAGAAACCAATGGGGACGAAAGAATTATTGATTTTTTCAATGAACGGGATTATAAGATTTTAGATATGAAATTAAAACCATTCCGGTCAGAAAATCAACTTCCCCATAATATTTTTTGCATTCCTAAAGACGATTGATGTTATTTCACTTTTTAAAATACCTGCAGCCTACCCATTATTTTCAGTTATATCGAAAAGACGGCACCTCTATTTTTCCGAAATACAAACAACTTCCTGAAGAGATTGTAGCACAATTACAGCCAGAAGCAAATTTTAAAAGTGAAAAGGCAAGGGAATACGACCTCTCTTGGCAAGCTGTCAATAGAGGTTATATTGGAAATTCGGAAGTCTATACTTATTTTGAAAAGACTCCTGTAGTTGACGAATACCGTTTTCTACGGAAATACTTTCATCCGGTCTGGGTTTTTTATGTTTTGATGTTGCGACTCTTGTCTTTTAAAAACCCGTTCCGTGAATTTATTGCTTGGAAAAAAAGTAACGATGTAAATAGAAGCAACTATCAACTGCACCCTATTGTATATCCAGAATGGGACTCTTTTCAATCATCTTTGGTTTCCCAAAATCCTTTGGTGAGTATCGTTATTCCCACGCTGAATCGTTATGAATATTTAAAGGATGTTCTTGAAGATTTGGAAAAACAGGAGTATACCAATTTTGAAGTAATTGTGGTAGATCAATCCAATCCTTTTCAAAAGGATTTCTACAAAAACTTTAAATTGGATATTAAACTAGTTTCCCAAACCGAACGTGCGCTTTGGCTTGCTAGAAACCACGCCATTGCGATTTCAAAAGGGGAATACATGCTCCTTTTTGATGATGACAGTAGGGTAGAACCCACTTGGATTACCAATCACCTTAAATGTATCGATTTTTTTAAAGCTGAAATTTCCTCTGGTGTTTCCATTTCAGCCGTGGGAGCCGAAGTGCCGAAGAATTATTCCTACTTTAGAATTTCAGATCAAATAGACACAGGTAACGTTCTCATAAAAAAGCAGGTCTTTAAAGAGATTGGTCTTTTCGACCGTCAATTTGAGAAACAACGTATGGGCGACGGGGAATATGGTTTAAGGGCATATTTAAATGGTTTTAAGAATATTTCAAATCCTCATGCAGGAAGAATTCACTTGAAAGTTGGTTCTGGTGGCTTGCGTGAAATGGGGAGTTGGGACGCCTTCCGTCCCAAAAAACTTTTTGCCCCACGGCCTATACCCAGCGTGCTGTATCTCTATCGAAAATACTTCGGAAGAAAAAGAGCGTTATTGGCCATTATCAGAAGTGTGCCCCAATCCATAATCCCTTACCGCTACAAGAAAAACAAAAAAATGTTGGTCTTGGGGATGCTAATCTCCCTATTTTTGTTTCCATTCGTAGTTTTGCAGGTGTTTATTTCTTGGCGATTAGCATCGAAAAAATTGATAGAAGGGGCTTTAATTGGAGAACTAGGTGCCGATTCTTAACCGCAGAGGCGCAGAGAGCGTAAAGTTATAGATGCCCTTAATTTTTTACTCTGCGTCTCTGCGGTAAAAAAATACACGTATTAATAATGATTTTCAAACCCTAAATTTAATGCCTAAAATCCTTATACTCACCTCCGAATTTCCTCCCCAACCCGGCGGCATTGGCAACCACGCCTATAATTTGGCGAAGGGTTTGCAGGATAATGGATTTGAAATTCAGTTGGTATGCGATGCCCGGTCAGCCAATGGTGAGGATGAAAGAATTTTCGATAAAAACCTTTCTTTTGAAGTAATTAGAATTACACGAAAAAAATTAATTTTCCGTAGCTATCTTAACCGAATCGCCACTGCTTTTTCCCTGCTTCGCCACAACGAGCTTATAATTTGTTCCGGTAAGTTTTCACTTTGGCTAGGCGCCTTCCTCACTTTTTTCTCTAAAAAGAAATTTATAGCCATCATTCACGGCAGTGAAGTGCGTTTACCCAATATAATACTTCGAAAACTAACAGACCACTCCCTAAAACGTTTTGATAAAGTAATTGCTGTAAGCAATTATACCAAATCCTTGGTTTCGCATCTTTCTCTTAAGAATATTGAAGTTGTTCCAAATGGATTCAAAATAAAACTTCCAATTACTGTTGAAACCAAAAATGATCCTGTCCCGGTTTTAATAACCGTGGGCAATGTAACCCAGCGCAAAGGGCAGCAAAATATTATAAAGGCCTTGCCATTACTTTTAAAGAAGTATCCTGACCTCAAATATCATATAGTTGGGATTCCCACTGACAGGGATAGGTTGGAGAAATTAGCGCTAAGGTTAAACGTAGAAGAGGCGGTGGTTTTCTTTGGAAAAGTTTCGGAAGAAGAAAAAATAGAACTGCTGCAACAAGCCGATGTTTTTGTTATGTTGAGTGAAACCACAAAATCAGGCGATGCAGAAGGATTTGGAATTGCAATTTTAGAAGCAAATGCGCTTGGCATCCCAGCTATTGGTGCATTGGGTTGCGGCATTGAGGATGCAATAAACGATGATGTTTCGGGTAAGTTGATTAACCCCAAAGATCCGAAACAATTCGCTGAGGCATTAGAAGAAATTTTAAAAAATTATGGAACCTATTCCCAAAGAGCAAAAAAATGGTCACAAGATTTTACTTGGGAGAAAGTGATAGGTTTATATTTGGATGTTTTGAAATGAAGCAGACAAGAATAAAGACAAAAGACAAGAGACATAAGACATACGACTATAAAAATATTGATAGTCATTATTAATGCGGAATTGGTTCTCCTTTCGAAGGAGATTAGGGGGAAATTGAGTAGGTTATGGAAGATAACAATTAACACCATCCAAAATCGACAACCACAAACAGACAACCGACAACAGAACCAAAATAAAATTAAGAAACCCACTTTGTGCCCTTTGTGATACTCTTTGTGTCCTTTGTGGTTAAAAACAGACAACTAACAACCCACAACCGATAACAGACAACCGACAACCGACATGAAACTCGCCATTATCTCCCACACCGAACACTACAAGCAATCCGATGGCACCATCGTAGGTTGGGGGCCAACGATTAGTGAAATCAATCATTTGGCCCAGGATTTTGAGGAAATATACCATATCGCCTTCTTACATCCCGGTACACCTCCTCCAAGTTCTTTGGCCTATACCTCCAAAAACATAAAATTTGTTCCCTTAAGCCCCGTCGGCGGAAAGGGACTTCTGGCCAAACTAAAGATAATTCGTAATATCCCAATAATTATAAATACGGTTCGAAAAACACTGAGTAAAGTTGATGTTTTTCAATTACGCGCCCCTACGGGCATCGGAGTATTTTTAATTCCCTACCTTACCTTGTTTAGTAGTAAAAAAGGTTGGTACAAATACGCTGGCAATTGGAATCAAGAAAATCCGCCTTTGGGATATAGATTTCAACGATGGATGCTAAAAATTCAAAAACGGAAAGTAACTATTAACGGTCGCTGGCCGAAACAGCCCAAACATTGTTTGACTTTTGAAAATCCCTGCCTTACTGAAATAGAGCGGGAGGAAGGCCTGCAAATATCAAAAACGAAATCCTTTTCTCCGCCCTTCACTTTTTGCTTTGTTGGCAGACTGGAAGATGCTAAAGGGGTGCAGCGTATTATTGACGCCTTTGGGCTATTGAATAATTTAGAAAACATAGCAACAATTCACTTTATCGGGAATGGTACAAAGATGGGCCATTATAAAGAACAATGTACAGCCTTGGGTCTCCCTGCAATATTTCACGGTTTTTTGGCGAGACACCAGGTTTTTGAAATTTATAAAAATTCACATTTTATTTTATTACCCAGTGATTCAGAAGGATTTCCAAAAGTAATTGCGGAAAGTATGAATTTTGGGTGTATTCCCATAGTTTCAGATGTTTCCAGTATCAGCCAATATGTTACTAATGAAAATGGTTTTCTTATAAATCCAATTAATGAAATACGCCTTGGGAAAATTTTAAAAGAATCTATATCTAAAAAAACAAGTGAATTAATAAAAATGGGATCTGATTGCTATCTTGTAGCTTCAAAATTTACTTTTGTTAGATATAGACATAGAATACAAAAGAAAATTTTTGATTTTCAGAGTTCAAACCAAACCAAATAAAAATTATCACTCAAAGTATATTTCAAAATATTAAACCAATTAGAGCCATATCCCTTCATGTTTTGATTGGGTTTCTGGCATATGCCTATAGTTCGTTAATGCTGGTTTATCTATTGGTTATAATGGTTTATTTCATTTACCATATAGTTACAAAGAGAAATAAAGCAGAATACGTACTTCTTGCGGCTGCTTATATTACGGGAGCTGAGGTCTTTCTGCGAATGACTAAAGCTTTTATTTTTTATGAAACAGGGAAATATGCCGTCATATTTTTTATGCTGCTCGGAATTATATACTTGGGTTTTAAAAGAAATGCATTTCCTTACTTAATTTATTTTTTGCTTTTATTGCCTGCCGTATTTGTATCGCTTGAAGCAATTAATTACACTGCGAATTTTAGGACCACGGTTTTATTCAATTTAAGTGGCCCTTTATGTCTAGCTGTGGCAGCCATATTTTGTTATGGTCGAACCATTAAATTGCAAAAATTTTTAAACATCCTTAATTATATAGCTTATCCTATAATTGCTATGGTTGTCTATATTACTCTATATACACCCAATATTCAAGACGTGGTTACGGGAACTGCTTCAAATGCAGCACTATCAGGAGGGTATGGTCCAAATCAAGTAGCGACGGTATTAGGATTGGGAGTCTTTATCCTCTTTACCCGTTTATTAATTCCCTACAAAAACATTCTGGTGCATTGGGTTATGATGTTTTTGATGGTGGTGATGGCCTATCGCGCACTTCTTACTTTTTCTCGTGGCGGAGTACTGGTTTCCTTAATAATGTGCCTGGCTTTTATTTTTATAATTTATTTCAGTACAGGTTTAAAAACCAAAGCTAAAATTTCCGTGAAAGTACTTGCTATTATTGGAGTTGCTCTTTTGGTATGGGGTTATACCATTATTCAAACTGGAGGTTTAATTGGAAATCGATATGCTAATGAAGATGCTTTAGGTAGGGAAAAAGAGGATGTTACGACTGGCCGTGTAGATTTATTGGCAGTAGAGATTGATGCTTTTAAGGAAAATCCTATTTTCGGTATAGGAATAGGGCAGGGCAAGTTTCAATTTAGGGAAGAAATGGGAATTACGTCTGCCTCCCACAATGAAATCTCCCGAATGCTTTCGGAACATGGTGTATTCGGCATTTTAGCAGTATTAGTATTAATTTTTGCCCCTATGGTTACAAAATTGAATGGTCGGAAAAATATTTATTTTTACCCTTTCCTTATTTTTTGGTTTCTTACTATTATTACAACTTCCATGCGAATAGCTGCCCCAGCCTTTATATATGCCTTATGTTTGTTGAATATAGATTATGCACCCAAGAAAAAACCTGCTTTACATAGGAAATAGGCTAGCGGTACATGGCAAGAATCCTACGGCTATCGACGAACTTCCAATTAAACTGGAAGCAGAGGGCTATGAAGTTATAACAGCATCTTCTAAACAAAATAAAATCTTTCGACTGTTGGATATGGCGTTCGCAACTGTGCAAAATAGAAATCGTGTCAACCTAGTCTTGATAGACACCTACAGCACACAGAATTTTTATTATGCGGTTATTGTGGCTGCTTTATGCCGCTTTTTCAAACTGCCCTATATGCCTATCTTGCACGGCGGTAACCTTCCAAGCCGTTTAAAAAAAAGTAAGCGCCTCAGCAAAGCGCTTTTTGGTAAGGCTTTGATGAATATAGCCCCCTCAAAATTTATGATGGGCCAATTTCAAAATGCCGGCTTTCAAAATATAACATACATACCCAATACCCTTAAAATTGAAAATTATCCATTTCAACTTAGGGCATCCATAACCCCAAAGCTACTTTGGGTGCGTTCCTTTTCGGAAATATACAACCCATTATTGGCCTTGGAAATAGTTGAAATCCTTAAAAAGAAAGGTATAGATGCTACCCTCTGTATGGTGGGGCCTGACAAAGACGGTTCCCTGCAACGCTGTAAAAAGATTGCAGCCGAACTAAAACTGCCCATAAACTTCACAGGTATGATGCGAAAAGAGGAATGGATTGCGCTTTCCAAAGATTTTGACATTTTTATTAGCACTACCAATTTCGATAATATGCCAGTAAGTATCATGGAAGCCATGGCGCTGGGGTTGCCAGTAATCTCAACCAATGTAGGGGGTATGCCTTTTTTGATTGAAAATGGCATTGATGGTATCTTGGTGCCTGCAAACTCCCCGGACTCTTTTGTGCAAGCCATTGAAGAATTATGTGCCGACCCTTTAAGAGTTCAAAATATCACAAAAAATGCCCGAGCAAAAATGGAAAACCTTGATTGGGAGAAAGTAAAACATAAATGGATAAAACTTTTAGGGGAATGAAATTTCAGTAAATTTGGAGTGTTGGCGATAACCACAAAGAACACAGCGCAGGCACCAAGTTCTCGGAGTAGATCTTTGTGCCTTTTGTGAAAACATTGTGGCCTTTGTGGTTAAAAGAAGTCCATTACGAAACTGGAAACGATTACTTATGTCAAAAAAAAACAGCATTCATTTCGATATCTCAGAGCGCAAGATTCTACTACGAATTTTGGATATTGTAAGTGTTTTGGCATTGCTGTATTTGGTTGGAATTGTTTTTAATTTTGATTATTTTAAAATAAACTCCGATCACTGGATGTGGTCTATTGTTTTGGCAGCGTATCTCACAGTATTTGCCACAATTTTTGAACTCTACAATCTTCAAAAGGCGAGCAAGTTTGACGTTGTGGTAAAAAACGTGATTATCACTTCTTCCGTAACCGTGCTTTTTTATCTACTCACCCCGTTTTATACGCCTATGTTGCCCTCCAACCGTTTGCAGATAGTGTATTTCTTTTTATCAATAAATATAGCCATGTTGGCTTGGCGTTACGCTTACATCATCCTTATTTCTGCGCCCCGTTTTTACAAAAGGGTACTTTTGATTGCCCACGCAAGCGACGTGGAAACCATAGTAGCCTCCCTCCAAAAATCCGACCCTAATTATCGTGTTATCGGTTATTTTAATACTAGCCCCAATGACGGCACCATCATTAACGCTCTTGAAATTGACTCCATCACTATTGCCGATATTTCTTTACTGACGCAAGAAATGACTATTTCTGAAATAGTCGTGGGTACACCGCTTTCAGAAGGGATGACTGTGGAATTGAACAACCATTTGATAAAGTTATTGGAAAACGGAATCCCCATTCGCGAATATACCCAGGTTTACGAAGAGTTGACACATCGTATTCCGGTACAGTACGTGGAGAAGGATTTCTATCGTTACTTCCCTTTTAGCCGTAGCAACCAAAACAAACTTTACCTTTTCTTCAATAGAATCTTGGATTTGTTTTTTTCGGTTTTGGGCCTAACCTTCGGCATCATTTTGCTTCCTTTTTTATTGATAGGAAATTTACTTGCAAATCGCGGGCCCTTGTTCTACAGCCAGACTAGAGTGGGGAAGAACGGCAATCACTTCAAAATATACAAATTGCGCAGTATGGTTAAAAATGCCGAAAAGGATGGCGCGCAGTTCGCCTTGGCAAAAGATACGCGGGTTACAAAGTTTGGTAGGTTTTTAAGAAAATCACGTTTTGATGAAATCCCCCAATTCATTAATGTTATTAAGGGTGAAATGAGCGTCATTGGCCCCCGGCCAGAACGTCCGGAGTTTGTGGAAGGACTAATAGAAAAAATACCTTTTTACGAAGTAAGGCACCTTGTGAAACCCGGCGTAACAGGCTGGGCACAGGTAAATGCCAAATACGGCTCTACCGAAGAGGATTCGCTTGAAAAACTGCAATACGACCTATACTACATCAAGCACCGGAGTCTTTTTCTGGATGTTACCATCATTATAAAAACCCTGAGCACTATCATATTCTTTAGGGGACAATGATGGTTATGAGTTTCAGGTTTCATTTCAAGTTCCAGGTTTCAGTTATGCGTTATAAGTTATGAGTTTTGAATGGGTCATACTCATACTTCGTGCTTACTTCCCCCTTTAAGGGGGCCAGGGGGTTACTCCTTGAGCTCTGTGCCTCTGTGGATAAAAATATAATTATGATAAACATATTTAATTTCTTCCCTTGTACTTCCTTTTTACTTTCCATTCGCTTTTCACTGATTCGTATATCTCTAATTATATTTAAAATTTATTTATAGTATGATTATAGTATCTTTATAGTATGTCTATAGTATATATATAGTATGTATAAAGCGTATCATATACATAATGCATTCACTGTATACTAGTAAATCTTCACCAGTCATTTTCCAAATTTTATGTTTAAAGCCGAAGTGGTTGAATCTTTTTTGAGATATTTTTCTAAACCAAATCAAGCCCCTCCCTTTGAAGGCGTTGTGTTGAACCTGTCGAATTAGAAGGATGGAGAGGTATATTTTTTAATTGGACATTTGACCTTTTTCATTTGATATTTTTCCCTAGTAACCTCTGGGTTGATTCTTTAAAAAAAGGTTTTTTGCAAACGCAATCAAGCTCCCTCCCTTTGAAGGCAATGTACTTAGCGCTGTCGAAGTAGAGGGCTGGGGAGGGATGTCATTCCTTCCCAATAACGTAAATCAAATAAACATACCGTATTGCCAAGGCAATCAATAAGGGCAATAATCCAATGGCAAATACCTGTACGCCGGTAATCCAATGGATTGCCAAAAGAATTAAAAGAAGTAATAACAAAAGGGTATATCGTTTAATTTTTGGCGAAGGTTTCTTTTTACCAATTACCCAAAACACCAAAATCGAAATAGGGAAAGCCCATAACAGATTGTAGTTATTTGCAGTTGCGGTATGGTCTGTCGCAAACCAAAGCAACAAAAGGAAAATACCAATAAGCCCCGTGAAAAAGAAAATAAGGGCATCCATATAGCGGCTTCGCCTATTATTTTTATAATTCCGATACGTCACAAGTACAATCAATAAACCCAAAACTCCCAATATAAAAATCGGACTTAAAAAGAAATTGCTTCTAGGAGGCTGCGGTTTATTTTCAAAAAGAACCTTTGTGTTTTTTACCAATGGCGCGGTTTTCCCATTTCTATGTATCACTGCGTTGGCAGCACCCTTAAAGACATAATCCGGCAAAAACTGATATTCAATGGGCTTTGCAGCTCTATCAATTACAGCACCCAAAGCTATATCTATCCCCAAACTTCCCCAGCTGTTGGCATTGAGATTTTGCTGAATAAGTTCCCTAAAGGTATAGGTTTCTGTTATATGATCATCCTTAAATTCCAGTTTATTGTCCAATACCTCTTGGGTTACGTCACGAATCTTGGTAGCGCAATTGTCAAAAAAGAAATCGTATTTATATTTTTTGTTCTCGGGCCTTGCGTTGTTCCAAAGAAAATCTGAAACCGCCTGTTTTTCCGATTGGGTAAGGTTTAAGGTTTGTTCCTTTATCCAACGGTTTTGGGCTACATAACTTTCATAAAAAGAATCGTAATAACTTACCCCTAACTGATAGAGTAATTTGCCTTGTGCAAATTTTGTGTAAAAATTGGGTGTGTCAAAATCGTAAACCCCATAATTAAAAACCACATCCTGCCCTGTGGCGGGATCGTTTATTCTAAAAGCGCTATGCCCAAACTTGTCGTAAAGCTCAGCACCTGGGCCTATGGTTAAAATACTTATTTCTGAAGCTTCAGAAAGTGGAACAAACTGTGCTTTTACAGAAACACTTATTATAGATAGTATAAAAAGTATGTAATATTTCTTCACGCAATTTTAATTTTTATCTTGGCTCTTGGCTCTTGGCTCTTGGCTCTTCACTAATATTCTACCTAAAAATTTCCCAATCCAATTTCAACGAAAAAACATTGGAATACAAAGCAGCGCTTTGGTCGCCAATATCAGTTAATGCATAATCCACTTGAATACCCTTATACCTAAATCCAACACCGATGTTGGGTTGAAAGCCCACGGAATCACTCCCGTCCAGCTGTTTTATGTTTTGAAAATTGCCAACCCCACCACGCACATAAACCATATCAATATATGCGAATTCAAGTCCTAAGGAAGGTGTGATACTTGCGAAAGAAGTAGAAATTACATCATTGGTCTCAGCAAAACGAAAATTGAGATCTACTTCGGCCAATAACGAAAAATCATAGCGGTACACAAACTTACGGGCCATCCCCAATTGAAGTTTGGGGAGAGTTATTTCTGTAGTTTCGGGCAGGTCTTGGTTTTGTCCCTCAACGGCACCCTGAATTTCAGCAAATTTTTCTTCGTCTATGCTCCAAGCATTGAAAGTGGTAGTAATGTCACGAGCCATAATTCCAAACATCCATTTGTCTGTCCTGAATTGCACCGCCGCATCTAGCCCAAAACCCCACGAAGAGGCAAAGTCACCAATAATACGGCGGATCACCTTGGCATTTACACCATAATTCAATCCGTCCAAGGGAAGTCTTCGTGCATAGGAAAAAGTAACCCCATAATCTGCGGTGGAAAAAAGGCTTATACGGTTGTAATCTATGTTACCCTCGCTGTCAATCAATTGGGTGGTGTTTAAAATATCATCTACCCCGAAACGGATAACCGATAGCCCTACGGCGCTTCTGTCGTCCAACGGCATTGCAAAGGCAGCATAATCGTAATTGGCAATATTTGCAAAATAGGAGGCGTGCATCAATGAAATCTGCTTATCCTCAAGATTTACCAAACCTGCGGGATTCCAGTACCCAGAGTTTACATCACCCGAGGAAGCCACTACAGCATTGCTCATCCCGAATGCTGCGGCATCAACACCGATATTCATAAATTCATTGGAATATTTGCGTACGGTCTGCGCACCCAGCGTAGCTGAAATAAGTACTATAAGGAGGAATAATTTGACTTTCAAGCTTAAAATTTTAGGACAAATATGGCACTATTTTACAGAATACTAAACTTTAAATTTATGCACATATTGTGTTCGAATGCCTTTGGACGGAAATACTTTGTTATTTTTACACATAATCTTAATAGATATTAAAAAATCAACCCCTATTAGGCTCCTCCCCTTTGAAGGGGAGCTGGGAGGGGATGTTTTGCCTAAATCATAAAATCCAAATTGCGCTATATAGAATATGAATATATCAAAACAAATCCCAAATATTATCACCTCCCTAAACATCCTATGCGGATGCGTTGCAATTCTTTTTGCAATTTCAGGTGATTTGATAACCGCTTCTTTCTTTGTTTTCCTCGGAATTTTCTTCGACTTTTTTGATGGGCTGGCAGCCCGATTGCTAAAAGCGCAAAGCGAGGTTGGCCTTCAGCTTGATTCCTTGGCAGATGTGATTACCAGTGGCGTTGCCCCGGGCGTTGTAATGTACCAAATGTTGAATCTGTCTTATTTCCATCAAATGCAGACGCTGACTGAAACATTTTCATTGGAGGGATGGAATGTAAGTTTTAAAAATTATCTGCCGCTTATTGGTTTGTTAATCGTGATTGCCTCAGCCTACCGATTGGCAAAATTCAACGTAGATACACGGCAAACTTCAGGCTTTATTGGATTACCCACGCCAGCAAACGCACTTTTGATTTTAAGCCTGCCCCTAATCTTACAGTTTCAATATTCTGAACTGGCAGAAACCATTATTTTAAACCGTTGGTTTTTGATAGCCATGACCTTGCTGAGCTGTATACTTTTAAATTCCGAAATACCCCTTTTCGCCCTCAAATTCAAGACCTGGGATTTTAAAAACAACGCTGTACGTTATGTGTTTCTGATAATTTGTGTAGTGCTTTTGGTACTGCTGAAGTTTTTGGCGATACCATTTATAATTCTACTTTATATATTGCTTTCGTTGGTTAACCACAAAGAACACCAAGAAGGCACAAAGCACACAAAGAAATCTCTCTGAACGCTCTGAAACCATTGTGCTCTTTGTGATTAAAAAATTATAGTAAAATGCAAACACAATGAATGAAAACCAAATAGCCACTAAGATTATTGGATGTGCACTAGAAGTTCATAAGGCACTAGGTCCGGGATTATTGGAATCGGCCTATCAGGAATGTTTATTTTATAAATTAAAGTTAGAGGGTTTAGCTGTTGAGAAACAAAAACCAATGTCACTCATATTTGAAGAGGTGAAATTGGAGATTGGATATCGAATAGATATATTGGTCGAAAATAAGGTTGTTATTGAGATAAAAAGTGTAGAGGCGTTAAACGATGTCCATTTAGCACAGACCCTTACCTATATGCGTCTTGGTGGTTTTAAACTGGGTCTTCTAATTAATTTTAATGTAAATCTGTTAAAGCAGGGTGTTAAAAGAGTTATTAACGGAGAATTGTAAATTTATCAAGGCTCCGTGAACTCTGTACAAACATTATGCAAACATTGTAATCTCTGTGATCGAAAAGATACCAAGGATACCAAAAAGTCGACAAGAATAAAAAGTATCCTCCGCGAACTCTGTGCAAACATTGTAACCTCGGTGGTTAAAAAAATAACAAGGATACCAAAAAGTCGACAAGAATAAAAAGTATCCTCCACCAACTCTGTGCAAACATTGTGTCCTCTGTGGTTAAAAAAATACCAAGGATACTTAAAAGTCGACAAGAATAAAAAGTATCCTCCGTGAACTCTGTGCAAACATTGTAACCTCGGTGGTTAAAAAAATACCAAGGATACCTAAAAGTCTACAAGAATAAAAAGTATCCTCCGTGAACTCTGTGCAAACATTGTGTCCTCTGTGGTTAAAAAAATACCAAGGATACCTAAAAGTCGACAAGAATAAAAAGTATCCTCCGCGAACTCTGTGCAAACATTGTGTCCTCTGTGGTTAAAAAAAGGACTGTTTAAAACTCCAACTTCTTCTTCCGAAGCTCAAAATTCTGCCCCAGATATACCTTCCGTACCATTTCGTCTGCGGCAAGTTCCTCCGGCACTCCGTGTTTTAGAATGCTTCCTTCAAACATTAAATAAGTCCTATCCGTAATTGCCAGTGTTTCCTGTACGTTGTGATCGGTAATAAGAATCCCGATATTTTTGTTTTTAAGTTGGGCTACGATACGCTGAATGTCTTCCACCGCAACAGGGTCAACTCCAGCAAAAGGTTCGTCCAAAAGAATAAAATGTGGGTCGGTTGCCAATGCGCGCGCAATCTCAGTTCTTCGTCTTTCTCCTCCACTTAAAAGATCACCGCGGTTTTTGCGGATATGGCCTAAACCAAATTCTTCGATAAGCGATTCCATTTTTGCGCGCTGTTCTTTCTTTGAAAGCTTGGTAAGCTGCAAAACGCTCAAAATATTGTCTTCAACGCTCAACTTCCTAAAAACCGATGCTTCCTGTGCCAAATAACCAATGCCGTTCTGTGCGCGTTTGTACATAGGGTACTTTGTTATTTCGGTGCCTTCTAAAAAAATATTCCCGCCGTTGGGTTTTATCAATCCCACAATCATATAAAAGGAAGTGGTTTTGCCAGCTCCATTTGGTCCGAGCAAACCCACGATTTCTCCTTGGTTTACTTCCACTGTGATGCCCTTAACGACCTTTCGGCCTTTATAGGATTTCATTAAGTTTTCGGCTTTTAGCTTCATTTTATATGTTTTTGCCTCAAATGTTTCTAAGTTTCTCTAGAGTGCGGGTTTAGTTTAGCCACAAATACACGAATATTTATTTAATCTGTAACGCAGCTATACTATAAAATTATTTAATTCATCATTCATCATTCATCATTCGTCGCTCGTAGTTCGTCACTCGTAGCTCGTAGCTCGTAGCTCGTAGCTCGTCGCTTACAATTCTTCAATCACGAATATATCAATAATTCACGTATTTAAATAAAATTAAACTTGTTGCGCCTCCAAAGCTTCCCAATATTCAAAAGCCCTGCGCAAATGGGGAATTACAATTGTTCCGCCAATTAAAAGTGAAATGCTCATCCCTTCAACCACTTCTTCCTTGGTCAAGCCCAGTTTGTGGCATTCTTCTAAATGGTAGCGCACACAATCATCACAACGCAGTACCAATGAATTACCCAAGCCCAAAAGTTCCTTTGTTTTCTTGGGAAGTACCCCTTCCATATACGCATTGGTATCCAGATTAAAAATACGCTTGATGATTTTATTATTGTCAGCAAGCATCTTCTCGTTCATTTTTGCACGATAGGCATTGAATTCTTCAACTATATTTTCTTTCATAATATTTTTTTAACAGACAACAGACAACAGACAACAGACAACAGACTACCCAACACCCTCTTTTTTCCTTCTTCTTTCCTCTCTCTTCTGATTCCTGATTACAATTTTTGAAATATAGATACTCACCTCGTAAAGAATAAGGATCGGGATCGCAACAATTACCTGGCTCACAATATCGGGCGGGGTAATTACTGCTGAAAGGATCAGTACAATAATCAAGGCAAATTTGCGGTACTTTTTGAGAATTTCAGGAGTAACTAAACCAATTTTAGTGAGAATGTACATAATGATTGGTAATTCAAAAACAATTCCACAGGCAAGTACCGAAGTACGCACCAACGAAATATAACTGTCCAAATCAAAGTCGTTAAATACTTCCTTGCTCACTTGATAGCTTCCCAAGAAATTGATTGAAAGAGGAGTAATGAGATAATACCCAAACAATACGCCCAAAAAGAATAGTACGGATGCAATCACTATAAAACCACGGCTACTCTTGCGTTCTTTTTCTTTTAAGCCCGGACTTATAAATCGCCAAAATTCATATAGTATATATGGAAAGGCTATAATGATTCCTGCATAAATGGAAGTCCACATATGTGCCGAAAATTGTCCGGCCATCGTTCTGCTTTGAATACGGAAAGGCATTTCCTGAAAACAGAAAGTATCCATTCCAAGTGAACGCGAAATGTTGCAGAACATTCTATAGGTAGGAAAATCTGGACGCTTTGGCCCAAAAATAAGGGTGTCAAATATAAAATCCTTTAATATAAATGCCCCCAATGCCAAAACAACCACTGCAATGGTGGAACGTATAAGGTGCCAGCGCAATTCTTCCAAATGGTCCAAAAAGGACATTTCTTTTTCTGGGGAACCTATTTTCTTCATTATATTATTCCCTCTTTGGTAAGATTATGAATGTGCACCACACCGCTGTATTTGCCTTTCTCCTCTGCAAGAATCTGGGTAATACCATATTTGTCCATCATTTCCATGGCTTCTACTGCCATCGCATTGTTGGCAATTTTTTTTGGATTTTGGGTCATAATGTCTTTTGCGGTCAGTCCTGCAAAGCTATCGGTTTTTGTCAACATCCGACGTAAATCTCCATCTGTAATAATTCCTATAATTTCATCATTTTCAACAACGGCGGTTACGCCCAGCATTTTTTCTGAAATCTCAACGATTACTTTTTTCACATCAGTATCAGGGCTCACTTGCGGTTTTTCGTTCAGCGAAGTAAGATTGCTTACCCGTAAATAAAGTTTTTTCCCCAAGGAACCGCCCGGATGGAATTTTGCGAAATCCTTGCTCGAGAATCCGCGGAGGTCCAAAAGGCACATTGCCAATGCATCTCCTATAACCAATTGTGCGGTGGTACTGGTAGTAGGTGCAAGATTGTTGGGGCAGGCTTCCTTCTCAACATAAGCATTCAAGACAAAATCAGCTTGTTGCCCCAGAAAGGATTCGCCGTTACCTGTAATGGCAATCAATTTATTATCAATAGCTTTTATTAAAGGAACAAGTACTTTTATTTCGGGCGTATTGCCACTTTTTGAAATGCATATTACGGTATCGTTCTGCTGAATAGTTCCAAGGTCACCGTGAATGGCATCTGCCGCGTGCATAAAAATGGCAGGGGTCCCCGTAGAGTTTAAAGTAGCTACAATTTTGGTCGCAATATTGGCACTTTTGCCGATTCCGGTAATGATTACCCTTCCTTTGGAGTTGTATATATAATCCACTGCCCCAGCAAATTCCTCATTTACCAAATGGGCCAGATTTGCAATGGCTTTACTTTCAGTTTCTATGGTGTTTTTTGCTACGGAAATGATTCTCTCTTGCTTGTTCAAAATTTTAATGCTTTTGAATGTTTGTAACTGTTTCAGAAATTAGTATATTTAGAATAGAATTTAACACAATTCAGAAATCTTAATATAGAAACCTTTCTTTTAAGATGCAGTCAACATAATACGGTTGCAAAATTACAATTGTTAATCTGTAAAACAATGTATTGTTGGCTAAAACTGAATTGACAATAAAAAACTTAAGCAGCGTGGCAGAATTTGATATTTACGCAGCCCTGAAAAAATATTTTGGATTTACAAGATTTAAAGGCTTGCAGGAGGAAGTGGTCAAAAGCATCCTCAATGGCCATAATACCTTTGTGGTCATGCCTACTGGCGGAGGAAAATCACTGTGTTACCAGCTTCCGGCACTTATGCAGGATGGTACAGCTATAGTAGTTTCCCCACTCATTGCACTTATGAAAAACCAAGTGGATGCGCTGCGTTCCCTTTCTGCGGAAGAGGGCATAGCACACGTTTTAAATTCTTCCCTCAATAAAACTGAGGTAAAGAGAGTGAAAAACGATATTTCCAGTGGAATAACAAAATTACTCTACGTTGCCCCCGAATCTTTAACAAAAGAAGAGTATGTAGATTTTCTGCAAACCCAGAAAATTTCTTTTATGGCTATTGACGAGGCCCATTGCATCAGCGAGTGGGGGCATGATTTTAGGCCAGAATACCGAAACCTAAAAAGTATTATACAGCGGATAGGAAATGATATACCTATTATAGGGCTTACCGCCACTGCAACTCCAAAAGTACAGGAAGATATATTGAAAAACCTCAATATGCAGGATGCAAATACCTTTAAAGCATCTTTCAACCGTCCAAACTTATATTACGAAATACGCCCAAAAACAAAAAATGTAGATTCAGATATCATTCGTTTTGTAAAACAGAACGAGGGCAAAAGCGGTATTGTGTACTGTTTAAGTAGAAAAAGAGTAGAAGAACTGGCTCAGGCATTGCAAGTCAATGGTATAAAAGCTGTACCCTATCACGCAGGTCTCGACGGTAAAACACGGGTAAAGCACCAAGACATGTTTTTGATGGAAGACGTAGATGTGGTAGTTGCCACAATCGCCTTCGGAATGGGCATAGACAAACCGGATGTTCGCTTTGTTATCCATAACGATATTCCAAAAAGCATTGAAAGCTATTACCAAGAAACCGGACGTGCAGGCCGCGATGGGGGCGAAGGGCATTGCCTTGCTTTCTATAGTTATAAAGACATAGAAAAATTGGAAAAGTTTATGAGCGGAAAGCCTGTTGCCGAACAGGAAATAGGTCAAGCGCTTTTGCAGGAAGTAGTCGCTTTTGCCGAAACTTCCATTTCCCGCAGAAAGTTCATCCTACATTATTTTGGGGAAGAATTTGACAATGAAACAGGGGAAGGCGGCATGATGGACGATAATATGCGCCATCCAAAAAAGAAACACGAGGCAAAAGAAGATGCCAAACAGCTTTTGGAAGTAGTTTCAAAAACCAATGAGCAATATAAAAGCAAGGAAATTGTAAATGTTCTTGTGGGAAAAGTAAACGCGCTTATAAAATCGCACAGGACGGATGCCCAGGCATATTTTGGTTCTGGAGCAAATCATGAACCTGCTTATTGGATGGCTTTGCTTCGTCAACTTTTGGTTGCTGGATATCTGAAAAAAGATATTGAAACCTATGGCGTGATCCATTTAACCGAAGAAGGAAAGAAATTCATTAAATCCCCCACATCCTTTATGATGACCGAAGACCATTCCTTTAAGGATGCAAATGATGATGTGATAGTGGGAGTACAGAAAGGGGGCGAAATTATGGATGAAAATCTTTTTAAACTCTTAAAGGCAGAGCTTAAAAAAGTTGCACACGATTTAGACTTGCCGCCTTTTGTTATCTTTCAGGAACCTTCCTTGGAAGATATGGCGCTCAAATATCCCATCACGTTGGAAGAGCTCTCCAACGTTCATGGTGTAGGGGAAGGCAAAGCCAAAAAATACGGTAAACCCTTTATTAAAATTATTCAAAACTACGTTGAGGAGAACGATATAATTAGGCCCGAAGACTTTGTTGTAAAATCTACAGGAAGCAATAGTTCGCTTAAATTATACATTATTCAAAACGTGGACCGCAAACTCGCCTTACCAGATATAGCCAACGCCAAAGGTCTTGAAATGCCCGATTTTATTAAGGAAATGGAAGCCATCGTTTACAGCGGAACCAAGTTGAATATAGATTATTGGATCGATGAGGTTTTGGATGAAGACCAACAAGACGAAATTCACGAATATTTTCTAGAAGCAAAAACCGATAAAATAGAAGAGGCCTTAGATGAATTTGACGGAGATTATGACGAAGAGGAACTGCGGTTGTACCGAATTAAGTTTATTAGTGAAGTAGGGAATTAGTGGTCCGTAGTAAGTTTTTTAAATTCTTACAAAGAAACAGACAACAGACAACAGACAACAGATAACAGATAACAGATAACAGATAACTGATAACTGATAACAGATAACTAATAACGGATAACCGAACACTAACTCTTCTGTTCCTTATTGAAATAAACCAAGTAATAATACATCTGTTTTTCCTCGTCCCAGCCTTTTTCTACAAACTTTTCAGCACTTTCCGCATTTACGAAATCCAGCTTTATCTGTATGTTTGTGTCCAGATTTATTACGTTTTTTATTTTTTTTCGCGCAGCGGTAACGGCCGTATTTGCGATTGGGAAGGTAGTTAAATCTTCAATACTGTACTTTGGGGCCTTTTCACTTTTGTAATGGCGAAATTCCGGTAACAAATCTGGATTGTCAATCACCTCGTTCATAAAAGCGGTTTCCTCAAAATTGTCATTCTTTGCAAAATGGTTTACCGCACGATTCATAAACATCACCTCCTGCTTTTTGTCTTCGGCAGGCAAAACCACGTCTTTCGCAAAATCCTGACAGAATTTTAAATACTTTTTTGTGTAGAAATTATCATCTGCAAGTGCCTCAACTCCTAAAAAACTTTCCAGCCAATAACGTGCATCGTAACGGTTGCTATCTACGGAAAGAATTTTATAGCCCTCTTCTTTTCCTGAATTGAAAATAATACAACCCTTATCCAATTTATTAAGGCTCACGCCGTGCTGCAACATAGCTTCCAACTGGTTTCCTTCTTCGGCAAACTGAAGAAAGTCCTGTTTCAGTTCACTTTTAAAAATACCGATGGCATCCATTTTTACATTGTCCAACTGTACATTTTCAAGATAGGCCACATAAACCTCCCCACTTTTTATATGTGGATGTTCAGATTGGTTGTAGAGATAAGTCGCAATTTTGCGGCTCTCTTCGTGGATATTTTGGGGGTTATCAAAAATTTTATTGGAACTATTGTACAATTCGTGAAATTCCAAATCTGCCTCGTGGGAAAATTGGAAGTAGTTTTCTTCTTTGTCCCGGAAAGGTTTCAGAAAAAATTCTTTGAGCAATGGCGTAATTTCATCGTCCATTTTATACGGTTCCGCAGAGAGAAAGATGGCTTCATTTCTACTTTTGTTACCCACTCTGTGGATGGAAAGCGATGCAATGTGGGTACTGAAAAGGTTTATCATTTATTTAAATTATGAGTTATGGGAATTATTTTTGCTTACAGCTTACAGCTTACAGCTTACAGCCTAATTCCAGTTTTCGTCAAAATCGAGGTTGTCGTAATCTTCTGGGTCTAGGTCAAATTCTTCATCGAAATCTTCTTCTTCAATTTCTTCGGCAATAAATTCCTTTTCGGGAGCTTCCTCGGGTATTTGTCCGTGGGAGTACATCAAATTTGGATAGATAGTTCCTGCCTCCGCATCTGCAATATCTGCAAGTTCCACCATAAAAGTCCACATATTCAAAAAATCATAAACATATAGCAGGCGTGTTTTTTCTTCATCAACAACATCTTCTAAGGCGGTCTCACCCATAATCCGAAGGCCGCCCGGCTCGTCACTTACGTCGAAAAGGGAAATCTCCTCACCTTCTTCCCAAAGATCGTTGCTGGTATAAAACGAGGCCATTTCTTGCCCGTCAAAGCCAAAGGATTGTGTAATTGCATTGTGGAAGTCTTCCAGGGTGGCCGAAGCTTCTATTTCGATGTCGCGGAAAACGTCTTCGTGTGTATCGAGGATTATTCTGAAACGGTAAATCATTATTTATTTTTTTTGGACTGCAAAGTTATCAAAAAGTAGGCAGTATTCAGTTGCGGTTTGCAGTTTTGGTTGTGTATTTATTTTGAGAACCTGTGGAGCACAAAGGTCATTGCTGCCAATAGGAAAAAAGCCGTTACTTGATGCAGAACTCCTAACACTACTGGAACTTGAAGTATAAGTGTAAAAACACCCAAAATGAACTGCACCAAAACCAAAAGGAGTAATAGGTTTATTCCATTTCTCTGCGGAACGGTTAATTGCAATTTTCGGGCTTTATACCAAATAACAAAAATAATGCCCACCACGGCATAAGCCATATAGCGATGCACAAATTGTACTCCGCTCTTTCCTTCTACAAAATTTTTCCAAAGGGGAACTTGTTCAATATAAACTGTTTCGTGCATCCACTCACCCTCGTTCATCAACGGCCAATGGTTGTGTATCCAGCCCGCATCTAGCCCAGCTACGAATGCGCCCCAAATGATTTGGATAAGTAAGATTGCCATCCCCAAGCGGATAATGTTTCGAAGTTGGGAATTGATTTCCTTCTTCACGGGATACCAAAGATCCATCGCCACCCAAAAAGTATAAGCAAACGTAATAAATGCTGTTGTTAAGTGCATTGCAAGCCGATAATGGCTTACGTCCGGCCTATCAACCAAACCGCTTTTTACCATATACCAACCCAAAAATCCTTGAAATGCGCCCAAACACATTAAAATGATTGCCTTTCCGATAGTTGGTTTGGTAAGTTGTTTTTTCAGAAGAAAATAAAGAAACGGGATAATAAAAACCACTCCCAATAATCTACCCAACAAACGGTGCAGCCATTCCCAGAAATAAATATCCTTAAAATCTGCTAGAGTAAAATGATTGTTCAACTTTTGGTATTCGGGAAATTGCTTGTAATGGTCAAATTCCGCAATCCACTCTGCCTCGTTCATGGGCGGCAAAGTGCCTGAGATAAGTTTATAACTGGAAATGGAAAGCCCCGAATGTGTGAGCCGTGTTATTCCGCCCACAACTACCATTACAAAAATCAGGAAACATCCCGTTAAGAGCCAGTAGATTACTTTTTTGTTGTCTTTGTTTGCCACTATTATATTTTTATTATTTTCCGTAAATGGCTAGATTATTACTGAAAACTGCCACTACGACTGCCTACCTTATTACAGCTTTTAAGCCAATTTCCTTTCCTTTTTTCAACATAAAATCACGTGCCGCACTGTATTCATTTGGAATTTCTCCTTCCAGAATAGCCTCTTTTATGGCATCTTTAATTATTCCTATTTCCCGAGAAGGTTTTAGGTTAAAAGTTTCCATAATTTCCTCGCCAGAAACGGGGGGTTGAAAATTTCTAACGTGATCGCGCTCTTCAACTTCCACTATTTTATTGCGCACCAACTGAAAATTGGCGTGGTATTTTTTAAACTTTTTAGGGTTTTTTGTTGTTATGTCTGCTTCGCAAAGCGTCATTAAATCATCAACATTTTCACCGGCGTCAAAAATTAAACGTCGCACGGCACTATCCGTAACCTCGCTTGCCAAAACTATGGGGCGGGAGCTCATTAAAACCATTTTTTGAACAAATTTCATTTTTTCGTTCAATGGCATTTTTAGTCGTTTGAACAGTTTGTAAACCATTTTTGCGCCCACAAATTCATGTGCATGAAAGGTCCAGCCCAACTTTTTATCAAACTTTTTGGTGGGCGCTTTTCCAATATCGTGAAGCAACGCGGCCCAGCGCAACCAAAGATCGTCAGTGGTTTTTGAAATATTGTCAACAACTTCTAATGTATGCCAAAAGTTGTCTTTGTGGGTTTGGCCTTCCTTTTCATCAATACCCTGCAATGCAACCAATTCCGGTAAAATAAAGGGTAACAAGCCGGTTTTGTGCAAAAGGGCAAAACCTTTGGAAGGTACTTCGGAAAGAAGGATTTTATTGATTTCGTCCACAATCCGTTCCTTTGAAATGATTTTTAGGCGTTTTGCATTTCTCGTAATGGCTTCCAAGGAATCATTCTCAATCGTAAAATCCAATTGGGTCGCAAAACGAATGGCACGAAGCATTCGTAACGGATCATCACTATAGGTAACATCGGGATCTAAAGGAGTTCGTATTATTTTTTTCTGAAGATCTTCAACCCCATTAAAGGGGTCCAGTAACTCGCCATAGTTTTCATCATTTAGGCTTAGCGCCAAAGCATTTATGGTAAAATCCCTACGATTCTGATCGTCTTCCAATGTTCCGTTTTCCACGGCGGGATTTCTACTTTCCTCGTTATAGGATTCTTTACGGGCACCTACGAATTCAAGTTCTATTCCGCCACTTTTCAACATTGCGGTGCCATACGTTTTAAAAACCGAAACTTTTGGTTTCCCCGGAAGCAATCTTGAAACCTCCTGTGCCAGTTCAATACCGCTGCCAACCGCAACTATATCAATGTCTTTTGCTTCGTCACGCTTTAAAAGAAAATCGCGCACGTAGCCGCCAATTGCGTAGCTTTCTAAATTTAAATTTTTGGAAGCTTTGGAAATGGTTCTAAAGACTGGGTTATTTAATGCAGATGTGTAGGTTTTTTTAGCCACGAATACACGAATATTTTTTATTTTATTTTTTTGAGAGTATTGATTACTACTCCAATATTATTTTTTTACCACGAATGCATTAATATTTTTAGTGGATTATTATTTATAGAACAATTCTTTGGTGATCCAAGAAGTCTTTATGAAAATTAACCAAAAGCGCAAGTTTACATCCTGAAACCTTCAGATAATTAATACATTGTGCCAAATGTTTATCGCTTAACATCTCAATAGATTTTATTTCCAAGATTATTTTGTCCATAACCACAAAATCAGCATAAAATTTATGTGGCAAAGTAATGTCTTTATATTTTACGGAATATTGCTTTTCCCTTTCGAAGGGAATATCTTTTTATTTAAATTCATATTCGATAGCATCTTTGTAAACAATTTCAGAAAACCCGCTTCCCAAATTATTATAAACATCAAATAAACAGCCAACTATAGCATAACTTTCTTCTTTATAGGTAATGTTAGCCATTATTTTTAGTTATGATAAGTATAAACATTCGTGAATTAGTGGCAATATTTATTGTCTGATTACCTTCACGGAACCATCATTTTTCAGCTTAATAATTGCTGAGGGTTTTCCAGATTTTTTTTCGTGATGCAAATTTACAACATAGTCCACGCCTTCCAAAATTACTGGGTCTATTTCCTTAAAACTTTGTGGGGTTTTTTCACCGCTCACATTTGCGGAGGTGGAAACAAGCGGGCGCCGCATTTTTTGAATGAGTTTTTTACAGAATTCATCTTTGGGCACGCGTATGGCAAGTGAGTTATCTTCCGCAATAATATTTTCTGCTACGCGAATGGGGTTGTCATAAATTATTGTGGTGGGCTTTTTGGCGTATTTCAAAATATCATAGGCCACTTCGGGTACGTTTTCAACGTATTCGTTCAGCATTTTAAAATCGCTTACCAAACAGATCAACGATTTTTTATCGCTTCTGTTTTTAAGTTTGAATACTTTTTCAATGGCTTGGGCATTGGTGGCATCGCAACCTATTCCCCAAACCGTATCAGTAGGGTAGAGGATAATCCCTCCTTTTTTTAAAACAGTCAATGCGTTGTTTATTTCATCTGCTTGGTTCATCGGATTTTCAAATTTTAGAATGCAAAGTACTTCAAAAAACACGTAAAATCCATAGAGAATTCCGTTTAACTTTGAAGCCTAAATATCACTTGCATTAAATGGTTATATTTGAGGAAAATTCTGATAACCGATGAAAACATCGCTCTTGATTTCAACCTATAATTGGCCACAGGCTTTGGAATTGGTACTATTAAGTGCTCAAGTGCAAAGTGAAAAGCCCGATGAAATTTTGATTGCGGATGACGGTTCAACGGAAGAAACAAAAACTTTGATTGATGGATTCAGAAAGAAAACTCCGTATGCAATAAAGCATTTTTGGCACGAAGACAAAGGTTTCAGAAAAGCAATTATTTTGAACAAGGCCATTGCGAAAGCCACCGGCGAATATATTATTCAAATTGACGGCGACTGCATTATGCACCGTGATTTTGTAAAGGACCACAAAGCAATGGCACAGGAAAATGCCTATTTGTACGGCAGCCGGGTAAATATTCAGGAACATTATTTGCCCACTTTATTTAGGGAGAAAAAAATTGCTTTCAGCTTTTTTGCTGAGGGGATAAAAAAGCGTACCCGAAATCTGCGGATTCCACTTTTTAGCAGACTTTATGGAACAAAAAATAGTATTTCAAAAAAAATGCGGGGATGCAATGTTTCCTTTTGGAAGAAAGATGTGGTTGCAGTAAATGGTTATAATGAAGAATTTGAAGGCTGGGGGAGGGAAGATTCCGAACTTATTATTAGGATGATGAACAATGGTGTTTTGGGAAAAAGACTTCGCTATCGGGGCATTGTTTATCATATTTGGCATAAAGTGAAAGACCAAAGCCGCTTTAAGATGAATGATTCCTTACAGGAAAAGGCCATTGCCGAAAAGAGCAAATGGTGTAAAAACGGAATCGAAAAATATTTATAGATTTTTGTCCAGATATTCAGTGATGGCTACAGCTGCGCGCTGCGATGCCGTGGAGCCCTTTTCAAAATAAAAATTCTCTAAATTCATGATTTCCTGAATTTTTCTGTGTTTTTTATCAAAACGTTTTGGAGCCTTTTTTAACGCTTTGGGCAATTTTTCCGCATTATTTACAACCTTGCCACAGTGCCAAAACCTGTAATTTATATCTTTCTTAAACTTTATTTTGTGCGAATTTAGAAAGACACAAGGCCTAGGATTGATGATAAATTCAAAAACCTGGCTGGAAACATCGCCAAGATACATATCTGCCTCATTTACATAAGTCATATCCACACTTTTTTCGCTGCCCAGGTCTATATGGATGTTTTCTGCATTGAAAAATTTTTCTGGAATTCGCGAAGCATCATCACCCCCCAATTTATTGAACAGGTTTATGTGTGGGGCAAAGATGAGGTTGTACTTTTTTGAATTGAAGAAAAACTCAAGAATTTCCAGTCCCATGGAATGCCAAGATGATAGCGCGGGTTCAAAATGGGGGTTGTAAAGAACCGTTGTTCTTTCATTTGAAAAGAGGGGTTTGACATCTTTAAATTTTATCACATCCAATTTTGGGTACCCAGCAATTGTCCAATTTTTTACTAATACTTTTTTTTCTTTTAATTGTTCACTATGAAATTGGCTGTATAAAATTTGAAAATCAAAATCCAATAATTCTTTATTATAGCTATAGCCTCTTCCCGGAGGGCCATGAAATAATTTTACAAATTTGGGTCTTGGATTCTCTTCCCGCGCCCTTAAAAGGTAATGGTGGTAATAATCTGAAAAAACAACTGCATCAAAATTAGTGAGAATATAATTTTGATGTTTTTTTATCCAAAAACCCTTTCGGGGCAGCTTTCTATTTTTCAGTTTATCTGTGAAAGCCCGAAAAAGGGAGGTCTGCAATTTTTCTACAATTACATTAGTTCCGTTTAGTTTTTCCAGTGCTTTATGGAGCAGGTCGTGCTTTCCTGGATAGGTAAGAATGTGAACCTCGTTTTGTTTTGAAAGTTCCACGGCTATGCTCACAAAATGATAGATGTGGTGTATTTCATCCAAAAAGATAAATGCTATTTTATGCTTCCTATCCATTTACTAATCAATTTTTCGGTACAAAAGCCACAGGTTTATATATCTTTTAAAAACGGAAAACGCACTAACGTAGGCCAAAATAAAACCTTCCTTTCCGTCCAAAATTCCCAACCGGAAAATAAACTGGTTCCAAAACCGATAAAAAGGCCTGAACAGAAAATGATAATAATTAGGTTTCTTTCCTTTTTTATAAAGCATTTTTGCCTGCAGGGCGCTGTACTGGTGCATTTTTGCAGTATAATCATCAAATGTTTTGTAGGTGTGGTGTGGCAGACTGTTTTTTAAGTTTTCGGTCTTGCCGTCGGCTTCCAAGGTTTCGTGCACCAAATTTGCGTTATACCGGCACTGGTTTTTATTGAAAAAACGAATTATATAATCATTCTGTAAACCACTGTATTTAATGCGCTTTCCCATAAAATAGAAGTCGCGCTTTACAAAATAGGCTATCGCGGAAGGGTTTTTGAATTTTTCCAAAATTTCTTGTGCGAGTGCTGGGGTTACTTCTTCATCCAAATCAAAAAAAGTGACCCAATCGTTTGTGGCTTTTGTAATGGCAAAATTTTTCTGTGCCGAAAAATTATCGAAAGCGCGTTGGTAAACCGTAACTTTTTCGTGTGAGGTTGCTAATGGTACGGTGCGGTCATTGCTGAAAGAGTCTACGATTATAATTTCATCCGCAAACCAAAGGCTTTTAATATAAGCTTCAATGTTGTGGGCTTCGTTGAGCGTAATGGCAAGGGCGGTGATTTTAGCAGGGTTTTCCAACAGCGGACAAAGGTTTGTGTAAAAGTAATGATTTTAAGAACTACGTTTTTTTATTTTCTTCAAAGCCTTTGTTCAGCAAACGTAATTTTACATAACGTTCAAAAACGCCATAGGCATTTACAGCGGCAACGGTTAGCCCTGGAACACCGTCGCGAAAACCGCCCTTAAGAATAAAGGAACGAAAAAAACGATAGGTGGGTTTAAAAAACAGGTGGAACCAAGTAGTTTTTTTTCCCTTTTCAAACTGTTGCTGGGCTTGAAACCATGCGTATGATTCTTTTTTTGAAATATAATTTTCAAAACCTTTGTAAGTAAAATGAAGCATCTTGTTTTTCAGCTTCCCAATACTTCCCTTACAAATAAGCCTTTCGTGCACGGCTCCCACATATTCCGCGTCTTCACGTTTCACCAGCCGAAGCACATTATCGCTGTGGTGATACAGAAAACGGTTCATGTAATAATGGGGGAAATTTATTTTATAGCCACCATGTTTTGGGTTTTGGAGGGTTTCTTTTATTTCTGCTTCCAAAGAATGGGTTACCCGTTCATCTGCATCCAAAAACAAAACCCAATCGCCGGTGGCTTCTTTAAGCGCGAAATTTTTCTGGTTTGAAAAATTATCGAATTTTCGTTGCAGTAATTTTGTGGCATATTTTTTTGCTATTTCCGTGGTTTTATCGGTACTGTAGGAATCAATCACGATAATTTCATCGGCAAAGGCAACTGAAAAAAGCGCATCTTCAAGATATGCTTCTTCATTAAAAGTGGGTACGATAACAGAAAGACGTGCCATTCCCACAAAATTAGTAAATAACTTTATCTTTGCGTAGATGAAACAATTGGATACTTCCATTATTATTAGCACCTACAATAGCCGCGAATGGCTCGAAAAAGTGTTGTATGGTTATAACAACCAAACCTATAGGCAGTTTGAAGTTGTAATTGCCGATGATGGCTCTGATGATAAAACAAGACAGTTACTCAAAAAACTGGAAGCCGAAGTGTTTTACCCCATTGTTCACGTTTGGCACGAGGACAAAGGTTTCCAAAAATCGCAAATTCTCAATAAAGCCATTCTTCAGTGCAGTACAGATTATATTATTATGAGCGATGGCGACTGTATTCCGCGGAAGGATTTTGTGGAACAGCACGTTAAATACCGTGAAGAAGGCTATTTCCTTTCGGGCGGGTATTTTATGCTGCCGATGGATATTTCAGAACAAATTACCAAAGAAGATATATATTCAGAAAAATGTTTTGATGTTTCGTGGCTTAAAGAGCACGGCTTGCAGGCGTCTTTTAAAAATAATAAACTCTATTCGGGGCCATTAAAAGCATTTCTGCTCAATTCATTTACTCCCACAAACGCAAGTTGGAACGGGCATAATGCATCTGGCTGGAAGAAGGATATACTCGCCATAAATGGTTTTGATGAGCGGATGCAATACGGCGGACAGGACAGGGAGCTGGGGGAGCGATTGATAAATCTGGGCATAAAGAGCAAACAGATACGTTATAATGCAGTAGTACTTCATTTAGACCATCCACGCGGGTATAAAAACCAGGAATCCATTAGTAAAAACCTTACAATACGTAAGCAAACCCGCGACCAAAAAAAGAAATGGACACCCTATGGTATTATAAAGAATATTGGTTCAGCACCGTATGTTTCTGTAATTGTGAGTACCTATAATCAGCCAGAATGGCTTCAAAAATCACTTTGGGGTTTTGAGGAGCAACTGGAAAAAAATTTCGAAATAATTATAGCAGATGATGGTTCTACAGCGGAAACCAAATTTTTGATAGATTCCTTTAGGGAAAATTCACCGTTAAAAATAACACACGTTTGGCAGGAAGACCACGGATTTCAAAAGACCAAAATTCTAAATAAGGCAATACAAGCTTCAAGGGGAACGTATTTGATTTTTACCGATGGCGACTGCATTCCAAGGAACGATCTGGTCGCTACCCATCTTGGCCTCAGCCGTCCAGGCTGTTTTCTTTCTGCAGGATATTTTAAGCTTTCGATGAAGATTTCAAAGCAGATTACCCGAGAGGATATTGCTGCACAGCGCTGTTTTAACGCAAAATGGCTTTTGAAACACGGCCTTAAAAAAACCTTTAAGTTAAATAAACTTACCTCCTACGGCTTAAAAGAAGATATTCTAAATACATTCACGCCCACAAGTGCCACCTGGGATGGAAACAACGCTTCGGGTTGGAAAAAAGACATTTTGGCGGTGAATGGATTTGACGAGCGGATGCAGTATGGTGGTGAAGACCGCGAAATGGGTGAACGCCTTATGAATTACGGAATAAAACCACTTCAAATTAGATACAGTACCGTAACGCTACATTTGGACCACGAGCGCGGTTATGTGAAAAAAGAAATGTTTGTAAAAAATAAAGCCATTAGAAAAATCACCAAAAAGGAGAAAAGAGTTTGGACCGAGTATGGAATAAAAAAGGAGAAATCCCCAAATCTGGTAGAGGCCTCACAAAGCTTTTCTAAATAGTTGTTTTTTCAAAACCCATTAAGTGATGTGCTAAAAAGGGCTTTAGTTTTGGGAGAATCATTTCTGGAGTTAACTTTAAATAGAGCGAATCTGGATTTGCCTCAATCCTTTTTCTTTCTTCGGGTGTAAAACTGCTGAATAGGTTTGGACTTTCTTCCAAAAGGTGAATGGATTGATGAAATTTTCCATCCTCGAAACTGTTCCAAGCATCTTTGTCAATATACGGGGAATAGATGGTAAATGTGGGCTTTTCAAGGGCTTTTGCAATATGGACGCTTCCTCCCTCATTGCTTACCAAAAGGTTGCATTGGTTCATTAGCACTGCGAAACCGCGGATGGAAGCCGCATAAATATCTAGGTTTATTTGTTCCTTACAGGAGCACATTTCATAAATTTTCATGGCCTCCATTTTTTGTTGCGGCGCATAGTTGAAAAGAATAGTAACATTATATTTTTCGGTAATAAAATCTATGATTTTTGCTATATATTCATACGGCATGGATTTTTGAGGGGTGCTTCCCAGTACGCCGAGCATGATTATAGGGCGCTGTATTGCTACAACATCATTTGAACTTTGTTCTTTTTCGGTTAGAAAGATTTTTGGTTCATAATCTGCATTTTCAAGTTGAAAAACGGACTGTATCAAATTAATCCTATCTTCAATTCCGCGGCCACACGGCAAAGTGGCTTTCTTTTTAAAATTAACGGGGTGCGTGTAGAATGGAAGTTTCAGTTTTTTATGCTCACGCTTAAACCCTATTCTATATTTGGCATTGCTGCCCAGACAGATCATCCTACTTTGAAACTTTGCGTAAGGATCAAAAATTATATCAAATTTTTCACGGCGCATCTCTAAGATGGTTTTGAAAAGATGGGGCAGTTGCTTCAGTTTCTTTTCATCTACGGCAATTATACGGTCAATGTTTGGATTGTTTTCAAGTACACCAATGGTATAATTGTATGCAAAAAATGTGATTTCGCTGTTGGGGAATACTTTTTTGATATTATTGGCAATAACAGAGCTTAACAGCACGTCACCAATTCTTTTATTCTGTATTACTAGTATTTTCTTCATAAAGATTACCTTCGCAAAATACCTTTTTTGGTTTTATCTTTTTTAAAAATGAAAGAGAATTTTGTTATTCACCCAAAATATGCCCAGATAGCTACCAAGCTAAGTGACGCCCTGCATAACTTTTCCAAAAATCAGGATTACGTAACCAAGGGGGAACGAAATGTAATAAAGAAAATAAAAATTGACGGTATTTCATTGAATATTAAAAAGTTTAAAACGCCGAACCGTTTTCAATCCGTAGTTTATCAATTTCTTAGGAAAAGCAAGGCAAAACGCTCTTTTGAATATGCCTCCAAATTAATTGCTTTAGATATAAAAACGCCATTTCCGGTAGGATATCTTGAAAATTTTTCCGGTGGTCTGCGAGAGAGTTTTTACGTAAGCGAACACATAGATTATGATTTTGATTTCAGGGAATTGATCCACAACCCGCGGTTTATAAAAAGAAATGAAGTGCTTAGGCAGTTTACCGAATTTACATTCAAACTTCACGAAAACAATGTGAATTTTCTAGACCATTCCCCTGGAAATACATTAATCGTAGAGCGTCAAAAGGACAAATATGATTTCTATTTGATTGATCTGAACCGAATGCGCTTTGAAAATATGACTTTTGAAAAAAGAATGCACAATTTTAGAAGACTTTGGCTTTCAAAAACAATGGTGAAAATTATCGCGCAACAATATGCAGAACTTTATGGAAAAACCTACGTGGAAACCCACGCATTAATGAGCAAATACAGTAGGAAATTTCAAAAAGCGAAGAACAGCAAAAAAATCAGAAAGAGGCGGAGAAAATCTTAAACCGCCACTCCGTATTCGCGCAACGCATCATTTAATGAAGTTTTTAAGTTGGTGCTCTGCTTACGTTTTCCAATTATCAATGCGCATGGAACTTGGTATTCCCCAGCAGGAAATTTTTTGGTATAACTTCCGGGAATCACTACGGAACGTTCGGGCACAGAACCTTTGGTCTCCACTGGCGTTTCACCGGTAACATCAATAATTTTCGTGGAAGCCGTAAGCACAACATTGGCACCCAAAACCGCCTCCTTACCAACGCGAACACCTTCTACCACAATACAGCGTGAGCCTATAAAGGCACCATCCTCAATTATTACGGGAGCGGCCTGCAGCGGTTCCAAAACACCGCCAATACCTACGCCGCCACTAAGATGAACACCCTTCCCGATTTGTGCGCAGCTGCCCACCGTGGCCCAAGTATCTACCATTGTGCCTTCATCAACATACGCACCAATATTTACATAACTAGGCATGAGGATTACGCCTTTTGAGATATAAGCTCCGTGGCGCGCAACCGCGTGCGGTACTACGCGAATTCCTTTAGCTTCGTACCCTGATTTTAATGGAATTTTATCGTGATATTCAAAAATCCCTGCTTCCAAAGTGCGCATTTTTTGGATAGGGAAATAGAGTACAATGGCCTTTTTCACCCACTCATTTACTTTCCAACCATCTGCTGTTGGCTCAGCACAGCGTAATTTGCCTTCATCACAAAGATTGACAACTTCGCGAATGGCGACAATGGTTTCGGTTTCAGTGAGTAAGGAACGGTCTTCCCAAGCTTTTTCTATGGTTTGTTGTAGTTCGGTCATGTGAGTAAATTCTTTTTACAAATATAAAACCTCACATTCAATTAAATGCCCATTTATAGCATACTATTTCCGAAACTCTTATTTTTGCAGTCGTTATGGGAAGAATTTTAGCATTGGATTACGGCAGCAAGCGAACGGGCATCGCCATTACGGACGAGTTGCAGTTGATTGCCTCAGGTTTAACAACAGTTGCTACTTCTGATTTGATGGATTTTCTGAAAAAATACATTCACACCGAAAAGGTGGAACTGGTTTTGGTAGGCGAGCCGAAGCAGAAAGATGGAACCCCTTCCACTATTGAAGAACAGATTCAGTTGTTTTTAAAGAAATTTTCAGAAGTATTTCCCGACTTATCTGTGAAGCGCATAGATGAACGGTACACAAGCAAAATGGCTTTTCAAACCATGATTGACAGCGGCTTAAAGAAAAAACAGCGTCAAAACAAAGCGCTTGTTGATGAAATTAGCGCGACAATAATTTTACAGGAATTTTTATATAATAGATAATTTAATGATACTACCGATTGTAGCTTACGGAGATCCCGTATTGAGAAAAGAAACCACAGAAATAACGAAAGATTATCCAAATCTGGAGGAAGTTCTCGAAAACATGTTTGAAACCATGTACGAAGCCCGTGGCATTGGTCTAGCTGCGCCACAGGTAAATCTACCCCTACGTCTTTTTATTGTGGATGCAACCCCCTTTGAGGACGATGAAGATTTAAGTGAAGAAGAACAAAAATTTGTTTCCACCTTTAAGAAAGTTTTCATCAATGCGCGAATTCTTGAGGAATCTGGTGATGAATGGGCTTTTAACGAAGGTTGTTTGAGTATTCCTGATGTGCGCGAGGATGTTTTCCGCAAGCCAAATATCGTGATGGAGTATGAGGATGAAAATTTCAAAAAACACAAAGAATCTTTCAGCGGAATTGTAGCGCGAATCATTCAACATGAATACGATCATATTGAAGGCATTCTCTTTACCGACAAGCTTTCCCCCATAAAAAAACGATTGATTAAAAGTAAATTGGCAAACATTTCAAAAGGTAAAGTAGGCGTTGATTACCGAATGAAATTCCCCAATGCAAAAAAGAAACGTTAACACGCTTGTTTATATAAACCAAACCAAAGATATTTGCATTCAATAAAACATTTTAAAAGTATTTTATGAGCTTAGAAAAAGTGCTTTCCATTTCAGGTAAACCTGGACTTTATAAATTAAAAACCCAAACCCGTACGGGCTTTCTAGCAGAATCGCTTCTGGACGGAAAAACAATAAACGTAAGCGGTCGCCACAATGTGAGTTTGCTTTCGGAAATTGCCGTTTATACTTTAACAGAAGAAGTTCCACTGCGTGAAGTTTTCAAAAAGATTTCTGAAAAAGAAGGCGGAAAGGAAACCATAAACCATAAAGCTTCAAAAGAGGAGTTGGAAGAGTTTTTCTTCGGCGTCATGCCAGACTATGATGAAGACCGCGTATATGCAAGTGATATCAAGAAAATAGTGCAATGGTACAATATGCTAATCAAAAACGGTATTAACGATTTTTCAGAAGCCAAAGAAGAGACCCAAAAAACTGAAAAGGATTCAAACGATAAACCTAAAGAAGCAAAGAAACTATCCGCTAAGAAAGCTGTTGCACAAAAATCAACAACCCCGAAAGCTTCTTCTGCCAAGAAAGGCGGTGCCACCAAGAGCGCTGCTTCTCGTAAAACATAGTCCGGAATTTTAAGTTGTATAGTTATAGATTAGTAAACAAATCCCTCAATCCTTCACGGGTTTTGGGATTTTTTATTTTTTTTAAATACAAAATGAATATAATCCTGAATTCGTGGTTAATTTTTCTACTTTTAACCTGAAACCTGAAATCAATATCAAAAATGAACTCCCGAAAAGAACAACTAAAAGCTTTCGATAGATTGCTGTCTATAATGGACGAGCTGCGCCAACAGTGCCCGTGGGATAAAAAGCAAACAATGGAAACACTGCGGCATCTGACCATTGAGGAAACTTATGAATTGGGTGATGCCATTTTGGACAATGATTTACAGGAAGTGAAAAAGGAACTGGGCGATGTGTTGTTGCACATTGTTTTTTATGCAAAAATTGGCAGTGAGACCGATAGTTTTGACATTGCAGATGTGTGCAATGATATTTGTGATAAATTAATTTCCCGCCATCCCCATATCTATGGCGATGTGAATGTTGCCGACGAAGAAGAAGTAAAGCGCAACTGGGAAAACCTAAAGCTAAAAGAAGGTAAAAATAGCGTTTTGGAAGGCGTTCCCAAATCATTGCCAGCTTTAGTTAAAGCTAGCAGGATACAGGATAAGGTGGCTGGAATAGGTTTTGACTGGGAAGAGCCGCAACAGGTTTTTGAAAAACTGCAGGAAGAACTTGGCGAGCTACAACACGAAGTAAATGAAAACAATCAAGAAAAAATAGAATCGGAGTTTGGTGATGTGTTGTTCTCTATGATAAACTACGCAAGATTCTTAAAGGTGAACCCAGAAAATGCACTGGAACGTACCAATAAAAAGTTTATAAAACGCTTTCAATATTTAGAAGGCAAAGCCAAGGAAATGAACAAATCCCTGAAAGATATGACTTTGGCTGAGATGGATGTTTTTTGGGAAGAAGCCAAGTTACAGTAGTTAGCATTCCGATATATTTTACTTTGAGCGCAGTCAAAAACTAAAAGTCAAATATTAGGTTTAGACTGCGCTCAAAGGGACAAAAATATCACTTTAGTCTTCGCGAACTTCCTTGATTTTCAAAAGTTTTGCTTTCCAAACTTCAAGTTGCTCTTTGTGGCGCGCAATGTTTTTGTGCACTTCCTTTACCAAAGGATTATTTTCATCCACATGGTGGAAAAAACCTAAATTGTTTTCCAGTTGGCGAATTTCATCTTTGGTTTCATCAATCTTTTTTGAAATAAAGAAATGCTCATTCTGCAGCTTCCTCTCATCTTCGCGGTTTACAAGCGTATTCAGTTTATTGTCAAATTTGATAAGTTCGGTTTCTTTTTTGCTTAAGTCTAACTTGCCAAAAAGACCGTCTAAAATTTTATTGAATTTCTGCTCAATATTACGCTTGTTATAAGGCACACGACCTATTTCCTTCCAAGCGGTAATATATTCCTTTATCTTTTTCACATCTACCTTGTGGTCGCCGCTCAATTCAAAAGAAGAAAGTTTTTCAAGCATTTGTTGCTTGGCTTCAAAATGTGCCATTTCTTCTTTATTTGCTTCGTTTTTCTGTGCGTGGAGCCGGTCAAAATAATGGTTACAAGCTTTTTTGAACTTTTTCCAGATTTTGTCGCTGTCCTTTCTCGGCACGTGTCCAATGTTTTTCCAATCGTTTTGGATTTTTTTCATTAATGGCGTTGTGGCATCAAAATCTTCGCTGTCTTTATTCTCTTCAGCAATTTTGATAAGGTCACGCTTCTTTTCCAAATTGTGGTATTGTTCCTTTTTTTGATTTTTATAGAAACTGTTTTTCTCATGGTTAAAGTTACCCGTAGCATCTTTGAAAGCCTTCCAGGTTTCTTTGTTGTTGTTCCGTGGTACTCTTCCAGTGTTGAAAAAAGCATCTCTAAGCTCTTGTACTTTCTTAATTGCATTTTGCCAACCTTGGTGGGTTGGTTTGGCCTCTTCGGTGGCTTTCTTTATAGCTTCAATTATTTCTTTCTTCTTTTCAAGATTGGCCTCAAAATCTTTTTCCATTTCTGCCAATTGTGCTTGGCGCTTATCGTGGATTACTTTTGTGGCCTCACTGAATTTATCCCACACTTCATCACGATATTCTTTCGCCACGGGCCCCACATCTTCTTTCCACATTTTGTGAAGCATCTGTAATTCCCTGAAGGCTTTATTGATGTCTTCTTCCTGCCCCAATTCTTCGGCACGGGTAATAAGTTTTAATTTGGCGTCAAGATTGTGCTTAAAATCCAGATCACGGAACTCACGGTTCAAATGCAGAAAATCATAGAAATTCTCAACGTGGTGGTGGTAGGTATTCCAAACGGTATTGTATTTATCGCGCGGAATAGCTCCTGCAACGTGCCATTTTTCCTGAATTTCTTTAAAGTGTTTGTAGGTGGTGTTTATATTTTCCTCTGCCCCCAACAGCCCTTTAAGCTCTTCTATCAATTCCCAGCGCTTATCTAGATTTGATTGTAGGTCTTTTTTTAGATTTTTATAGTGATTGTTGCGTTTTTCTTTGTAATCAAAATAGAGGGAGTTGAATTCTTTTTTTAGCGGGGTAGTGTAGTGGAAGTCGATTATATTTCCGCCTTCGGCAAGAAACTCTTCCTTTTTATGTTCCAGTTCTTCATTAAATTTACTGTTGAACTCAGACCGAATTTCCTCAACATCGTGTTTTAATTCCTGTATTTTCTTAGTTTTTAAAAGCTTGTCAAGTTCAGCGACCAATTCTTTTTCTGAAAGGGTGCTGTAATCCTTTTGGGCTTTTTCTTCGTGGTCTTCTTCATCTTCCTCATCTTCAGAGGAAGCTATTTCTTCTTCATCTTCTCCATTTTCATCGTCATCGGAAGCTTCAATCTTCTCGTTTGAAGTGGCCTCAATCGTTTCTTTTTGTTTAACTGCTTCTTTTTCGGCGACCATGGCTTCCTCCACAATGTTTTCTTCCACAGCTTTTTCATCAGCAGCACCCTTGCTCTCTGAATTTTCTTCGGAAGTGCTTTTCTCCTGTTGAACTTCTCCAGTTTCAGGCGCAGCTGTATTCTCTTGGGCCGATTCTTCAGGGTTTATAGATGCAGCATTTGTTCCTTCCGTAGCTTCGGTAGCCGGAATTTCTTTTTCGTTTGCTTCCTGTGGCAATTTTTCGTCAGACATTTGTTTCAATGTTAAAGTTCATTTTTCTTGGACGGTCAAGATACTAACAACTGTGCAATTGGCAAAGCACACAGCGTTTTTTTGAAATTTTTTATATGAAATTTATGAATTCCAGATTGTCCAGGCTTTCACGGCCTGTAGCTCAAGCATAATCAGTCCATTAGTGGTTTTGGCACCTTGCAATTTTCCGCGTTTAAGAAATTCTGTCTCTACGGGATTGTAGATTGAATCGAAAAGCAAATGATTTTCAGTAAGAAACTGATAGGGAAGGGGCGGACAATCAGCAATATTTGGAAACGTGCCCAAAGGCGTGCAGTTGATTATTAACAGGTTGTTTTCAATCACTGTCTTGCTTAAAGCGGAATACTCCAAAATCCTGTTTCCTTTGTTTCGGCTGACAAATTTAAAATCGAATCCTAAATGCTGAAGGGCAAACGCTACTGCTTTTGATGCACCCCCTGTGCCCAAAATTAAAGCCGTTTTTTTTTGAAGTGGCAAAAATGGTTCAAGTGCTTTCTGAAACCCAAAATGGTCGGTGTTGTAGCCAGTGAGTTTTCCATTTTCAGAGAATTTAATTGTATTTACAGCACCAATTTTTTCGGCATCAGAAGCCAAGCTATCTAGAAACGGAATGACTTTTTCCTTATAGGGAATAGTAACGTTTAACCCTTTTAAATTTGGTGTATTGGAAATTATCTCAGGAAATTTTTCGATGGATGGTATATCGAAATTTTCATAGGTAAACGGCAGATTCTCTCTTTTAAATTTTTCAGAAAAGAATTTTTTCGAGAAGGAATAATCAATGTTTTTTCCTATCAATCCAAATTTAGACACGTTGTTTCTTTTTATGGTTATCATACCAGTCCAAGCTAAGTACAATACCGATTCCTATTAATATAAATACAATTGCAAGTATAGTTTCAGAGCTCATTTCGGAAGGAAAAAATCGATTGTAACCTCGTATGATTTCTCTGCCGTTGGCATCAAATTGAATTTGGCCCAGGGCATCCAATTCATATTTTTTTTCTTTCCAAGGCCATACCACCCCGAGCGAACCAGCAATAAAACCAATTATTACGGCATAGGTAGCTTTTTTGAATCTTTTTAAAACGTATGCCAAAAGGTGCGATAGTGAGACCAAGCCTACCAATGAACCTAACGAAAAAACAGCCAGAACCTTTAAAAGTTCTATACGTTCTGTATCATAAATCCAACTGAAATCTCCCTGAAAAATATCAGCAAACGTATCAAATAGTGAATTAACTGAATCTACTAAAAGCAGAACATAATTTCCCAAAAGCATGAGTATAAAGGATCCTGAAAGTCCGGGTAAGGTCATCCCCGAAACGCTTATGATGCCGCAGAAAAATACAAAAAGCAGGTTGCTGTTTTCTTTTGCGGGTTCTAAAAAACTAATGGCAATTCCGGCAGCGACTCCGCAGAGCAAATAGCCAACATATTTGCGGTTCCAATCGCCAAAATCCTTCGCAATAAAATAGATGGAACCGATAATCATTCCGAAAAAAGCACTCCAAACGAATAGTTCATAATGTTCAATCAAATAATCCAAAAGCTTGGAAACACTGAAATAACTAATGACCATGCCAAGTATCAACAGGCTTAAAAACTGCCCGTTTGTGTATGTGTAAAAACTCTTAAAACGCCCATTAATTAAAAGTTTGAACGCTTTTCTGTTTACTTTTTGAAGCGAATAAATGAATTCTTCATAAAAACCTGCCACAAAAGCTACCACACCCCCGGATACTCCAGGTACCTTATTGGCGGCACCCATCCCAAGTCCTTTTAAGACCAGCCAAGTTTTATCTGAGAAGGAACGGTTTTCGTACACGGAGTTGGCTTATATTGAGTTATTGGTTTTTAAGTTATTTTGACTACTAACTGCTGACTAATTTTCTCCCAGCAATTCTTTCCAAAAGGAAAATCGTTAAAAAACCAATTATTGCAAAGAGAATAGCGTATAAAATCTGTGGGTTGCCGTCATAATTTTGCGGAAGTATGCTTCTTTCAATAAAAGGAACTTGTTCCCCGGTATGATTCATTCTGTATTGCAAAACGTCTTTCCAGGGCCAAATCTTATTTAGAGCGCCAATCATAAAACCTGTAAGCACAGCAAGTATTAAATTTTTGTGGTGTTTAAACATCCAGTTTAGTGCTCTGGAAAAAACTTTTAAACCAATAACAGCACCAATGGCAAAAATTAAAAGTTTACCTAAGGCACCCAGAACAAGGGAGCTGTTTAAAGTTGTGATTCCTTCACCCAATTGCGTTACAATACCAATTACTGTTGTATATGCCCCAAGAAGCAAAAGAATAAATGCGCCCGAAATACCAGGAAGTATCATTGCAATAATTGCAATAAAGCCAGCAAGGAAGAGAAACCACGTGCTATCTGGAGAGCCTACGGGGTCTGCGATGGTTATTAAATAGGACGCCACCGAAGCTACAATCATCGCAAAAATGACAGCCAATCTCCAATGGGTAATTTGTTTGCCTACATACACAATACTGGCAATTACCAATCCAAAGAAAAACGACCAGACCATCACTGGATAAACCTCCAATAGCCAAGTAATCAATTTTGCCAACGAAATAATACTGATTAAAACCCCTGAAAACAGCGCTAAAAGAAATCCAAGGTTGTAGTGCTTCCAAGCCTTTAAAAAACCTTCCTTTTTCCATATTTTGAAAAAGCCGAGATCCAAATTGTGAATGGTTTCTATCAGCTCTTCATAGATGCCGGAAATAAAGGCAATTGTTCCGCCAGAAACTCCTGGCACTACATCGGCAGCGCCCATGGCGAGTCCTTTTGCGGTTACTGTCAAATACTGAAGAAAATTTCTTTGAGGCATAGGTCTATGTTGCTAAAACCCCAAAAATACAGAAATTAAAGCGAAGGATTTTTGTGTTGCTTGATTATTTCCACCACGGTATCCATTTGATAAACTTGAGGAAAAAGTTCTTCAATTAATATCAAATAATCAGGTTCAGATTTTAGTGCGTTTTTAAGGTGAAATGTGCCTTTGTCATTTTCGCTTTGTGTGAAATATAAGCCCGAAAGACGGTACTCTATCTCAGCATGCTCAGGATAAAATTCCAAGGCTTGGTTGAAGTTGTTTATTGCAGCCTCAAATTCACCAAGATTTATTAGAATGTCACCGCGAGTCAGCCAAGATTCAATTTCGTAATTGCCCAATTCCAAAGCTTTCCGAAAACCTACCTCTGCTTCCTCAAAATGGTTTAGCTTATTATTTATTTTTGCGTAGCGCTTCCAATAGAGCACATTTTCGCTGTCAATATTGATAGCTTTTTCTATATAATAAAGGGCTTTCTGAAATTGCTTGCTTTTTGTGTAGAAATCTGTGATAGCTATCCAGCCTTTGTCAAGTAAAGAATCCTCTTCCACACACTTTGAGTAAAATTGGATTGCCATTTCGGCGTTGCCAAGCTTTTCGTAACATTTTCCTATTCGCAATAATGCATACGAAGTTGGATCGTCCAACCCTAAGGTTATGGAGTAGCTTTCGATTGCTTCCTCGTATTTTCTTAGTTTTTCCAGTACCTTTCCTTTTTCAAGATATGCGCCAATAAAGCGGTCATCGCTTATTATTGCGAAGTCAAAGGCAGCCAGTGCCTTTTTGTAATCTTTAAGTTCATAATACTGTTTGCCCACTTGGTGCCAAGCAACTTCGCAATAGGGGTTTTTGTTCAGAAAATCATTCAAATAATCAATCGCAGCTTCGTATTCGTCAAGATATTCAAAACAGTATATAATATTGTAGAGTGCTGAATAATCTTCTTCGTCCTCTTCCAAACATCTCATAAAGTAATGTTTGGCATTTTCATAATCTTCAAGAAATAAATACTCCATTCCAAGCAATGAAAGCACATCGGCCTCATCGGCGGTTATTTCTAATGCCTTTTCCAAAAGTGAAATTGCCTCTTTGTGCATATCGCGACGAGAGAAAATATTTGCTTTTTGAATATAAATTTCCTCATTGCTTTGTTCCAATTGGTACAACTCGTCCAAAAGTTCATCGGCGATGTCCAGTTGGTTTTCAAAAATGTACATTTCTATTTGGAAAAGCTTCAGGTTTGTAGAGGAAGGATGTTGTTCCAGTCCCAACTTGGTCGCTTTCTTAGCGAGTGCAATCTTTCCGTTTTCAAGGTAGTGGTGCACTATTTCTTCAAATTCCTCTGAGTCGAAAAATAGAACGCTGTTGGTTTTCAGCATAGATTCAAATTTTTCTAGCGAGAAGTTGTTATGCTCGTTTGAACTTAATTGCATACGCACGGTTTAACGGTTTCTTCTATTTTAAAGATAATAATGTAATGACAAGTTCAATAGTTATGCCGTGTTTATTGTTAACGAACTTATCAACAGAAAGATAATACATAAAACCCTATAAATAAAGGGGTTGGTGCAAATTGATTAATTTTGACTTGATTTGACTCGATTTAATGCGATTTGAATCAATTTGCATCCTTCTGCAATTTCGTCATTGCTGATTGTCAGTGGCGGCGTAATGCGGATGGCACGACCTTCAAAAAGCAGCCAAAAAAGTACCAGTCCCAATTCTTTGCAGGCTAGGATTACTTCGGTAGCAATTTCTGGGGTTTCCACCATTGCGGCAAGCATCAGTCCCCGACCGCGTACTTCCTTTATTAGTGGATGTTCTAGTAATTTTCTGAAAAGTTTTTCCTTCTGAAGTGTTTGCTCAATAATATCAGTTTCTGTCAATTCCTGAAGGGTTGCTAAAGCGGCAGCCGCAATCACTGGATTTCCGCCAAAAGTGGTAATATGTCCAAGCTTTGGGCTGTCCTGAAGCAGCGCCATAACTTCGTGGGAAGCAGTAAAAGCCCCGATAGGCATTCCGCCGCCCATACCTTTTCCCATTACCAAAATATCTGGCACAATGCCGAAATGTTCAAATGCAAAGAGCTTCCCAGTTCTTCCAAATCCTGGTTGTATTTCGTCTAAAATTAATAGCGTTCCAGTTTCATCACAACGTTGGCGGACTTTTTTAAGATAATCATTCTCAGGCTGAATGAAGCCTGCACCACCTTGAATCGTTTCCAAAATTATAGCCGCAGTTTCCGAAGTTATCTTTTGAAGATCTGCTTCGCTATTAAAATTCACGGGAAAGCAATCCGGCACTAGCGGTTTGAAAGCGTTTTTGCGCTCTTCATAGCCCATCACACTCATAGAGCCCATGGTGTTGCCGTGGTATGCGTTATTTGCATACAGAATTTGCGTTCTTCCCGTTGCGCGTCGGGCCAGTTTTAAGGCACCTTCAATGGCTTCGGTGCCGCTGTTTACTAAATAAGTTGTGTTTAAGCTTTTGGGAAGATTTTCTGAAAGCAATTTTGCAAGTTCCACAGCAGATTCTTGAATATATTCGCCATAAACCATTACGTGCAAATATTTCTCAACCTGATCTTTTATTGCGGAAACCACGCGCGGATGGCAATGTCCAAGGGTGCATGCAGAAACTCCCGCCACAAAATCCAAGTGTTTTTTACCAGAAGTGTCATAAATATAACTTCCTTTAGCATGCGATATTTCCAACGCTAACGGATGCGAAGTTGTTTGCGCTTGGTATTTAAAAAAATCTTCTATCATTAGTTTCCCTGTTGAATGGAATCGTTCATTTTCTGCTGAATTGAGTCCCGTTTCGCCTCGCTTTCCAAAGTTTCGGGTTTGGGATCGTCTGGCCGGTTTTGTAAATCTTTCGGGGAAAGTTTGGACTCTTCGGGGAGTTCAATTTCGTCTTCGAGAATATCCTCAAAAAATTGTCCTTCGTCTTTCGGAAGTGGTATTCCGGTTATTTTTGGAAGCACGGGTGCCGGTTTTCCTTTGAATAGATCTTCCACTGAATATAACCGTTCATCGCCCCGCCATTGAAACCCTGGGAGAATTCTAGCGTTTTCAGGCAACATTGAGGGAGGATATACTTTTCCATCAGCCTTTTTAATAAACCGGATTCCGGTAATCTGCTGTTCTTCCAAGTACATTTGAATGGAACTTGAAACCGTATTGTTTATGCCTACCAACTTCTTATTATCATCTCGTGAATAATAAATTACCTGGGCATTTTTATTGATGTTTACCGTGTCCAATTCATTATTTGTAAAAAGTCCGATAAGCCTTTCGCCCTTGACTTGGTTGAAGCCCATGCTGTCTTTTTGAACAAGGAATGCATGATTGAATACTTTAAGCGTATCCAGTTTGTCTGTAATCGTGTCTGAAAGAATGTGAATGGTATCACCAATCATTTGGTTCTCGCCGCTCCACAAAACAGGGTTTCGCAATAATTTTGTAATCCCTCTTTTTTCGTTGACGTAGATACTGTCACATTTTCCACTGGTAGGATCGTCGCCAACTTTTCCGGGTTTAAAAAGCCGGGCGCGATAAAATCCTTTTACAATTCTATTCTCAGGTTTTCCGGTTACCCGCAAGGTGTCTGCGTGCACGTATATGGAATCGCCATCGCGAACCGTGATTGCCACAGCCCTTTTCGTAATAAAAACCGAATCCTTTTGGCGGAAAACTTCTGCATAATGTCCGCGGATAACACTTTTATTGATGGTGTCCAAAACGCGAATATTGTTGGTGGCAGAGGCAAAACTTTTATTTCGGTCAAAATAGATACTATCGCCGTAAAGCGTACGGTTTTCGTAATCTACTTTTGAATTTTTTACGAAATAGCCCGTATCGCCACGCGTATCGTAATAACCACGTTCACAATAAACGGTACTGGTTTCGCTCACAATGGTGGAAGGGCCGTAGAGGTATGCATCTCCCGTCTCTGAAAAAAAATCGAGTTGGTTGCTATTAACGGTATATTTTGGGTTTACAATTTTTACATTTTGAAGAAATTGATACTTTTTGCTTTCGGCGAAATACCTTCCAGTACGGCTTGTTAAGACGCTGGAAGTGTCCTGCACTGTGCCGCCAGTCCTGTAATAGGCCTGTTGTTTTATCCTGTCGAAATAAAGAGTGTCTGTTTTAAGGGTGGTTTTTGGCTCTGTTAAAACTACATCGCCGCTTGCAAATGCAAATTGGGTGTTGCCGTTATATTCAGCGTATTTGCTGTTCATCGAGACGGTGTCGCCTTGCGTAATCCGTACATCGCCATAGGCTTTGACGAAATTATTTTTTAGATAAACAAAAGCTTGGTCACACCACATTTCCACGCCTTCGTGAACAATGTAAACTTGTCCGGTTTCGTCTTTGGTGTAAATGGCGGCATCAGGAAATTCGGGTCGTAATTCAAGGTAACCGGATTGTATGTCAACCTTTTGCTTTTCTTGCGCGGAAAGATTTATTCCGAAGAAAAAAAGCAACATGAAAAATATAGAGGATGATATTTTCAAAAAAGAATTATTTTTCATTAGCAACGAAAATATCAACAAAAAATTTGATTACCGATGGATGGTTTGTTTTCTGTCTGGTCCTACGGAAACAATTTTAATAGGAACTTCCAGTTCCTTTTCCAAGAAATCGATATAATCATTCAAGGCTTGAGGCATTTGTGAAGCTTCAGTCATTTTGGTTAAATCTGCCTGCCAGCCTTTCATTTCTGTATAAACGGGCGTTACATTTTCGGCTTCAATATTATAAGGAAAATGATGGATTGTTTTTCCTTTATAATTATAGGCGGTACACACTTTAAGTGTTTCAAAACCACTTAAAACGTCGCCTTTCATCATAATCAATTGGGTAACTCCATTCACTTGAACTGCATAGCGAAGTGCTACCAAGTCCAGCCAGCCGCAACGGCGCGGACGGCCTGTGGTTGCACCAAATTCATTACCCACACGACCCATGGTCTCGCCAGCTTCGTCAAAAAGCTCGGTAGGGAAGGGGCCGCTGCCCACTCTGGTGGTGTAGGCTTTAAATATTCCGAAAACTTCCTTGATTTTTCCGGGAGCCACGCCCAAACCGGTACATGCTCCCGCAGCCGTAGTGTTTGATGAGGTTACAAACGGATATGTTCCAAAATCTATATCCAGCAAAGAACCCTGCGCGCCTTCGGCAAGAATGGTTTTTCCGTCTTGCTGGGCTTGGTGTAAGTATTCCTCACTATCAATAAAAGAAAGGGATTTTAATACTTCAACCGCTTTAAAAAATTCCGCTTCAAGGTCTGCCAAATCGTACTGTACATCCACATTGTAAAAATCAATCATTGCTTCGTGCTTATCTGCCAAAGCGCGGTATTTTTCCTGCCAGTTGTCCAATTCCAAATCGCCGACGCGAATACCATTGCGACCTGTTTTATCCATATAAGTTGGGCCAATGCCCTTAAGGGTTGAACCAATTTTTGCTTTACCCTTAGAAGCTTCGGAAGCAGCATCAAGCAAGCGGTGTGTTGGTAAGATAAGATGCGCCTTACGTGAAATTAATAAGCTTTTTTTAAGATCTAGGTTGAATTTTACAAGGTTGTCTAATTCTCTTTTGAAAATTACGGGATCAATAACAACCCCGTTACCCACTAAATTAATGGTTCCGTCATGAAAAATTCCACTGGGAATAGTATGAAGCACATGCTTGTGGCCGTCAAATTCCAAGGTATGGCCCGCGTTTGGCCCGCCTTGAAAACGTGCGATTATATCATAGTTTTTTGTTAGGACATCGACAATTTTTCCTTTGCCTTCGTCGCCCCATTGCAATCCAAGTAGTAAGTCTACTGCCATAATTTTTATTGATTGTTCCCGTTATCGTTTGTGGCGGGTGTTTTTTTATTTCCGTAGAAATAAAGTGAATGGTTGGTTATTTCTATATTAAAAACCTCTTCGATGGTTTTTTTGATACTGTGTATTCTTGGGTCGCAAAACTCTATCACCTCTCCGTTTGAAAGAATAACGTGGTCGTGATTGCGATCAAAGTATGATTTTTCGTAATGCGCCTGATTCTGGCCAAACTGGTGTTTGCGTACCAAACCGCACTCCAAAAGCAATTCAATGGTATTATAAAGCGTGGCACGGCTTACGCGGTAATTTTTATTCTTCATATTTATGTATAGCGACTCTATATCAAAATGGTCGTCGTGATCATAAATTTCCTGGAGAATGGCATAGCGTTCCGGCGTTTTACGGTGTCCTTTTTCTTCAAGAAAACCTGTGAAAACGTTCTTTACAATAGCTTGATTGTTTATATCTGTTTTTGAACTCATAATTAAGGTTGCAAAGTTACTTAAAATTTATGCTCTAGTAACTTTATCAATTCCGTTTATTTTTTTGATGTTTTCCACAAGATTATTAAGAATAGACTTGTTTTTTACCACAACTACAATCTTGCCCGTAAAAACCCCGTCGTTACTATCGAAATGGACGCTTTTCATATCTATGTGAAGGTTGTTTGAGATCACTTTTGTCACTTCGTTTACTAAACCTATTGTGTCAATTCCCGAAATGTTCAGCACGGCTTTAAATTCGCGTTGCGTACTATCAATCCATTTGGCGGGCATAATGCGGTAACTATAATTGCTCTGAAGCTGCAGGGCGTTTGGACAGTTGGTTTTATGGACTTTTATACCTTCGTTTACGGTTACAAAACCAAAGACATCATCGCCTGGGATGGGGTTGCAGCAGTTTGCCATTTTATAATCCAATTTGTCTTCGTTTTTGCCGAATACAAGTTGGTCAAACTTTTCTGTAATCTCTTCCTTGTTTACGTCCTCGGGCTTGTCTGGCTTTCGGATTCTATTTTTGAAGAAGCTAATAAATGCATTGCTTCGCGACGCGGCAAAATCCTTCAGTTTTTGGTTGTCAATAATTCCTGCGCCCACGCGGTAGTACAAATCCAGACTCGTTTTCACTTTAAAGAAAACCACAAGCTGATTGATCGTAGTATCGTCCAGGTTTATTTTTAAAGACTTTAATTTTCTTGCCAGAACAACCTTTCCTTCTTCGGCAAGTTGTTTCTTTTCATCTTTTAATGAAGATTTTATCTTGGAACGTGCGCGGCCCGTTGTTGCGTAATTTAGCCAGTTGGCGGTAGGCTTCGCATTTTCTGAAGTAATAACCTCTACCTGGTCGCCACTTTTTAGTTCGTGGCTCAATGGAACCAATTTTCCGTTAACCTTTGTACCGCGGGTGTGCATCCCAATTTCCGTGTGAATATGAAACGCGAAATCCAATGCCGTTGCGCCTTTAGGTAATGAATACAGGTCTCCTTTTGGCGTAAAGACGAAAATTTCTTTGGCGTATAGATTCAGCTTGAATTCTTCTACAAAATCTACGGCGCTTATTTCCGAATTTTCCAGCGTGTCTTGCAGTTTGTTCAACCAGTTTTCAAGTCCGCCGTCGTCCTTTTCCTTGTTTTTGTATTTGTAGTGCGCAGCAAACCCTTTTTCAGCAATTTCGTTCATGCGTTCGCTGCGAATTTGTACTTCTACCCAACGGCCTTTAGGGCCCATTACGGTAATGTGTAGAGCTTCGTAACCTGTTGATTTTGGTGAAGAAATCCAATCACGTAAGCGTATTGGGTTGGGGCGGAAATGATCTGTAACAATAGAATAAATCTTCCAGGCGAAGAATTTTTCATTTTCGGGCGTGCTTTTGTAAATAATTCGCACGGCAAATTTGTCATAAACTTCATCAAAGCTCACGTTTTGTGCAAGCATTTTCCTTCGTATGGAGAAAATGGATTTTGGCCGCCCTTTTATTTCGTATTCCAGATTCTCGGAATCCAGTGAATTTTTTATCACCTTGTTGAAGGCTTCAATATAAGCATCCTGTTCTTCCTTGCTTTCCTTTATTCGGCTTAAAATATCAGCGTAAACGTCAGGCTCAGTGAATTTCAAGCCCAGATCCTCCAGTTCGGTTTTTATATTATAAAGTCCGATCCGGTGGGCAAGTGGGGCGTATATGTAAAGGGTTTCCGAAGCGATTTTCCGCTGCTTGTCTGGGGGCATGCTGTCCATGGTTTGCATATTGTGCAGCCTGTCAGCAATTTTTATGATGATTACTCGAATATCCTCATTAAGCGTTAATAGCATCTTTCGGAAGTTTTCGGCCTGCATGGAAACGTCTTCAGACATGGAGATGTGTGCGATCTTAGTGAGACCGTCCACAATCCGGGCTACGGCGGTACCGAACAGGCGCTCAATATCATCCAATTTATATTCGGTATCTTCCACAACATCGTGCAAAAGTGCTGCGGCGATGCTGGTAGCATCCAGGCCGATCTCTGAGGCCACAATTTTTGCAACGGCTATAGGGTGAAAAATATAAGCTTCGCCACTTTTGCGGCGTTGGTCTTTGTGAGCATCAACTGCAAGGTCAAACGCACTGCGAATCAGTTTTTTATCATCCTTGGTAAGGGTTCTGTAACTGATCTTTAATAGTTGTTTATACTGCTTTGCAAGCTCTTTTTTCTCTTCTTCTATTGCGGCTTCTGTCATAAACCTAAAAGTACTGATAAGTAATTTAATTGGCAAGAAAAATAAGGTGTAGTGTAGGCTGAAACTGGCCTTTAGACCTGGAATAATTTAATTAATAAAAGTACTTCGCTATAGTACAGAATGTGTTTTTGCTATTTTAATTTTTAATAATAAAAAAAAGAATTGACATAGTTGCTTTAAAAACTAGTATCCTCTGTAAAAACCTTGGCTTCTATGCCATTTTTATAACTTTAGCTAATCAAGCGTAGAACTGATATTTTTAATTTTGTATTATGCTCTGCAACTGATTTATAACCAATCTGCAAAAAACATTTGTTTACAAATTTAAGTGTGTTTTTTCTTTACTGCGAGGATAAAATATCCAATTAATCCTGAAAGCAGAGAGCCAATAAGAATGCCTATTTTTGCAGAATCCAGATAATTCGAAGCTCCCTCAAAAGCGAGGCTGCCAATAAAAATAGCCATGGTAAAACCCACCCCGGCAATAAAGGAAACCCCCAAAACATGACGCATTGTTATTTCTTCTGGAATTTCAATCCACCGAAGTTTTTTTGCCATAAAAATCAAACTAGTAATACCTATACTTTTTCCAACTACCAAGCATACAACTATGGTAATAATAAGCGCTCTGTCCAGCACAACAGCCGTAGTAAGTACTACCCCTGCATTGGCAAGCGCAAAAAGTGGAATGATAAAATATGCCACCCAATCATGGAGACGGTGCTCCAAGTGCTGTAATGGCGATTGGTATTTTGAGGTCCAGTCTTCAAGATTATCTATTTCCTCAATTTGGATTTCAGAAAGGACGGGTTTTGTTTCATCGGGGTTATTTTTAATTTTTTCTGAAATGCTGCTTAAGGTTTCAATAAATGTTTCAGTATTTATTTTTTGCCGAAGCGGGACAGAAAACGCTAAAAGCAATCCGGCAATGGTGGGGTGTATGCCGCTTTTCAAAAATAGAAACCATACCACCGCACCTACCAATACCAGTAAAAATTTAGAATAATACCCCTTATGCGAAAGTATGTAAAGCACTGCCAGTAATACTACTGCGGCCATCAGCATAGATGTTTGGATGTTTCCACTGTAAAAAATGGCGATTATGAGTACCGCGCCCATATCGTCAATTATGGCGAAGGCCGTGAGGAAAATTTTGAGCGCCATGGGCACTTTATCTCCCAACAATTTAAGAATTGCCAATGCAAAGGCAATGTCGGTAGCCATAGGAATGCCCCATCCGCGGGTGGTTTCATGATTTTGGTTGAGAAATATAAACAATAGAACGGGAAAGACCATTCCGCCCAAGGCACCAACTAGTGGAAAGACTAATTTTTTTGTTGAATTAAGTTCGCCGACCAAAAACTCCCGCTTTATTTCCAACCCTATCACAAAAAAGAAGATAGCTATTAACAGATCGTTTATCCAAAGCAGGAGGGGTTTGTAAAGCTGGAACCCGGTAAAACTGAAACCTATTTTACTTTTCCAAAGTGAAACATAGCTTTCGGCAAAAGGAGAATTTGCCCAAACAAGCGCCACAAGAGTTGCGAAAATGAGCAAAATGCCACTAAAACTTTCAATCTTGGTGAATTTTTGAAAAGGCGTTAATATTTTAGTGGTCAGCATAGACTGGTTTAAAAATTAAAAAAGGTAATCAGGTTTAACTGGTCTCGGTTTTTTCCGCCCGAAAGAAATTGATTCAAGTACCCTATTTCAAATTTTAGAGAGGCGTTCAGCTTATATCCTAAACCAGAATAGAGTCTGTTTCTGTCAAAGATAGTGTTTTTTGTATTCAGGAAAATTTCATTGTAGGCAGATAAGTAAATGGTTTTGTCAATCAATTCGTTCTTGTTCAAAGGTACATTCAGACCCAAAAAATAGCGGAAGCGAAGTTTAAAATCATCTTCAACAAAACGTTGTTCAAATCTATATCTATGTTGGACACTTACGCGGCTTATTTGCTGCCTGCTAATAAACTGTTGGTAAACCCTATGCTCGTTTACAGATTTTTTTTCATCGCCAATACCAATATAGTTTTCACTTAAAATATAGCCGTAACCTAACAATATATTATTGTTGTTTTCGGTGAGATTATAGCCTAGACCGGTGCGTAACAGTAGTTGCTCCAAATCGCCAATGGCGTTATAGTTTCTGTATTGTACTTCGTGGTGCCAGTTCCATTTGTTGTCTATTTTTTTATTTCCGAAATAAATAATCCAATTTCCGAAATTACTGTCTTGACTAATTGCGAATACTGGTAAAAGCAAAGCGAATAAAAAAAAGTATTTTTTCATTTTAATTTTTTAATGTTTAAAAGTGAAAGAAAAGAAAAAGTGAACAAAAATGCTAAAACAAACTTATTTAAATCACAGCATTTTGTTTTACCATTTAAAATTTTGAGTAAAGCGGGGGATGACAGATATGTTGAAGTAGAAAAATGTTGAATTATTTCGCAACAAATTTATCACGCTAAGAAATATAATTCCAAATATTACGATACTTCACCAACTGTGCATAAGTATTTTTAATGGATATATTTTCTTCGGAAGAAAGATTGGGGTCGGACTTCAGTACTTGCCCAGCATAGCTTCGGGCAATTTTCAATATTTCCGAATCTTTTACGATGTCTGCAATACGAAGATTTAGCACGCCACTTTGTTGTGTGCCCATCAAATCGCCGGGGCCGCGTAGTTTTAGATCTACTTCGGCTATTTCAAAGCCGTCGCTGGTTCTAACCATCGTTTCCAATCGCGTTTTGGCATCAGCCGAAAGTTTGTGGCCGGTCATTAAAATGCAATAACTTTGCTCCGCGCCACGGCCCACACGTCCGCGCAGCTGGTGGAGCTGCGAAAGTCCGAAACGTTCCGCGCTTTCAATAATCATCACACTGGCATTGGGCACGTTTACTCCGACCTCAATTACAGTTGTGGCGACCATAATTTGTGTTTCGCCCTTAATAAAACGGTTCATTTCATATTCCTTATCCGCCGGTTTCATTTGTCCGTGCACGATGGAAACTTGATAATTCGGCATCGGAAATTCACGCACAATGCTGTTATATCCGTCCATCAAATCCTTATAATCCATCGTTTCACTTTCCTGTATCAAAGGGTACACAACATACACCTGACGGCCCTTGCTAATTTCATCTTTTATAAAGCGAAAAACCTTCAATCTATTTGCATCAAAACGGTGCACGGTTTTTATGTCTTTTCTGCCCGGTGGAAGCTCATCAATTATGCTAATATCCAGGTCGCCATAAATGCTCATGGCGAGGGTGCGGGGGATGGGGGTGGCGGTCATAATTAGCACATGTGGCGGATAGTCATTTTTGTGCCAAAGTTTGCTTCTTTGCGCGACTCCAAAACGGTGTTGCTCGTCCACAATCGCAAGTCCCAAATTTTTAAATTTTACCTTATCTTCCAATAGCGCATGGGTACCGATAAGAATGTCTAATTCGCCATTTTCGAGTTTTTCATGAATTTCTCTCCTTTTTGAAGTTTTGGTTGATCCTGTTAATAGTTTAATATTGATATTCAGTTTGTTACATAGTTCGACCAAACCATTATAGTGTTGTACTGACAAAATTTCAGTAGGCGCCATTAAACAGGCTTGAAAACCGTTGTCAAGTGCTATTAACATTGACATTAGCGCCACTATCGTTTTTCCGGAACCCACATCGCCCTGTAAAAGTCGGTTCATTTGTGCATTGCTTCCTAAATCGTTGCGGATTTCTTTGATCACCCGCTTTTGCGCTTCGGTCAATTCAAAGGGCAAATGTTCCGAAAAAAACGTGTTGAAATTGTGCCCAATTTTATCAAAAGTGTAACCCTTAATTTTCGATTTATGGATGAGGTTTTTCCGAATTAATTGCAGTTGGATATAGAACAATTCCTCAAATTTTAATCGGTACTGGGCACGTGCCAAATGCGCTTGACTTTTCGGAAAATGTATGTTAAACAGTGCCTCCTTTTTTGAGGCTAATTTCAACTGTTCCAAAAGGGGTTTTGAGAGGGTCTCGGCGAAGGCATTTTTGCTCTCCAAAAAAAGCTGTTGCATTAGCCCATTTATCACTCGATTTGTGATGCCGCTGTTCCCCAATTTTTCGGTGGAAGGATAGACAGGTTGCATGGCAGAACGGATACTTTTTTCATGTGCCTCCAGCAATTCCATTTCGGGGTGCGGCATGGAGAAACTGTTGTTGAAATAATTCGTTTTTCCGAAGATTACGTAGGGAACGTTCAACTTTAAATTCTCCCGAATCCATTTTTGGCCACGAAACCAAACAAGTTCAATACTGCCGGTTTCGTCAATAAAAGTAGCGACCAAACGTTTTCCACGTTTTTGTTCAACCGTTTTTATATGTGTGATTTTTCCAATAATCTGAACTTCGGCATTTGTTTGCTGTAATTGCGCTATTTTGTAATACTGCGTTCTATCGAGATAACGATTGGGAAAAAGATTCAGCAAATCCTGAAAGGTGTGGATGCCAAGCTCCTTTTTAAGCAAATCAGCCCGGTTGGGGCCGACGCCTTTAAGATAGTCGATAGGAGTTTGCAGGAAATTGGCATTCATAAAACGAAAATACTAATTCCCGCGAAGGCGGGAATCTCATTGCTTTAAAATTTGTAATTTGCTAACTCAAAAATATTACTCTTCTTAAAATGAATAAATTTCTTTTTGCGCTTTTCTTTTCAAGTGTAACAGCTTTTGCACAGCAGACCGATGTTGTGGATTTTTTGAGGATTGAGGCTTTAATTAGGCCCGATGTTGTGGAAAAAAAAATAGCAGGTCGATTTGTGGTCACATTTGAAGTGCTGAAAGAAACCGATTCCATTTTTATGGATGCAGTAAATATTAAAATCGACGAAATTAAGAGTAAAGTATTCAAAATATCTGCTGATGAAAAGAAGATTTGGTTTGTTGGTAAATTTGAAAAAGAGAAAACTTACGTAGCAGATTTTTATTATGAGATGAAACCAAAGCAAACCCTTTACTTTTTTGGTGATGAGATTTGGACACAAGGACAGGGAAAATATACTTCACATTGGTTGCCAAGTATTGATGATGTTAATGATAAAATTGAGTTTGATTTAGTTCTATTTGCTCAAGCTGATAATGCTATAATTGCAAATGGTAAATTAATGGATTTAGGTGAGATTCCTGAGGCACGACATTTCGATATGAAAAACCCCATGTCCAGCTATTTGGTAGCCTTCGCAATTGGTGATTTCAATAAAAAAGAGCTCGTTTCAAATTCCGGAATCCCTATTGAATTGTATTACAAACCTCAAGATTCACTAAAAGTAGAACCAACCTATCGCTACAGCAAACAGATTTTCGATTTTTTGGAAAGGGAGATCGGCGTTGCTTATCCTTGGCAAAATTACAAACAGGTGCCCTTGCGCGATTTTCTGTATGCCGGAATGGAAAACACCACCGCCACCTTCTTTTCCGAAGCCTTTGTGGTGGATTCCATAGGGTTTAACGATAGAAATTACGTAAACGTAAACGCCCACGAGCTTGCCCACCAATGGTTTGGCGATATGGTTACCGAAACCGCAAATGAAGACCATTGGCTGCAGGAAGGTTTTGCGACCTATTACGCACTTTTGGCCGAGAGAGATATATTTGGGGAAGACTATTATTACTGGCAATTGTACCAATCCGCCGAGCAGCTAAAGGCAATGAGCGATGAGGGCAAGGGCGAATCGCTTTTAAATCCCAAAGCAAGTTCGCTAACTTTTTACCAAAAAGGAGCGTGGGCGCTTCATATTTTGCGGGAAAGGATAGGGGACGAGGCTTTTAAAACAGCAATCAAAAACTATCTTGAAAAATATAAATTCAAAAATGTTTCTACCGATGATTTTTTGAATGAAGTGAAAGTTGTCTCACAAACTGATATTTCAGATTTTGAGAAGGATTGGTTACAACAGGCCGCTTTTAAAGCAGAAGAAGCTTATCAATCATTACTGAAATCTTCATTTATCAAAAAATATTTTGAAAATGCTGCGCTTCGCGCAACGCCTTTGGCAGATAAAAAAATCCAGCTAAAAGCTGCGCTCACCTTTCCGAATGATTTTATTGGCCAGGAAGCGGTTTATCAATTGGCGGAGGAGCCGCTTTCTGAAACACTTCCGCTTTACAAGATAGCTTTTGAAAGTAACAATTTGTATGTTCGTCAAGCTGTTGCGCTTTCGTTGCAAACCATTCCAAAAGAACTTCAATCGGAATATGAGAATCTGCTAAACGATGCTTCCTATGTTACAATAGAAACCGCGCTGTATCAATTGTGGATGCAATTTCCAGAGAAAAGAACCGAATATCTCAACAAAACAAAAGGAATTGAGGGTTTTCAGAATAAAAATATTCGGCAGTTGTGGCTCGCTTTGGCATTACTTACGAATAACTATGAAATGTCTGAAAAAGAGAATTATTTAAAGGAATTGAAGAATTATACTTCCACAGATTACAGTTTTGAAATTCGCGAAAAGGCTTTTGAGTATGTAAACGAACTTCAGCTTTGGGATTTGGAAACACTTAAAAATCTTGTGGAAGCAACGGTTCACCCAACTTGGCGTTTTGCAAAATCATCAAAGGCATTAATGAATAGTTTGCTTCAAAATGAAAAGTATCATGAACAGTTGCGGGTTTTGGGTCGGCAGGTTTCAGAAAAGGCGGCCAATTATTTAAATTCAACCATAAAGGAATGAGGGCGTTGGTAATATCTGGGGGAGGTAGCAAAGGTGCTTTTGCGGGCGGCGTGGCACAGTATTTAATGGAGAAACTGCACCACAATTACGATCTTTTTGTAGGTACCTCAACTGGCAGTTTGCTCATTTCCCATTTGGCGCTGGACAAGGTGGAAAAAATTAAGGAAGTTTATACTTCGGTTAACCAAAAAAGTATTTTTAATAGTTGCCCCTTTGTGATAAAGGAAGATAAGTTTGGCGGCAAGCAGATTGCCATCGACCATTTTACGGTACTGCGAAATTTTTTGAAAGGAAAGAAAACCTTTGGCGAAAGCTTAAATTTACGAAAGCTAATTGAAAATACTTTTACCGAAATCGAATTCAATAACCTGAAAGCTTCGAAAAAGGAAGTGGTTGTAACAGTTTCAAACCTTTCACTGAACCAAGTGGAATATAAAAGTGTGAATGATTTTGAGTATCAGGATTTTTTGGACTGGATCTGGATTTCTTCAAATTTTACTCCTTTTATGAGTCTTGTAAAAAAGGACGGCTGTGAGTATGCCGATGGCGGTTTTGGAAGCATGGTTCCCATTGAAGAGGCGATTAACCGTGGCGCAACCCATATTGATATAATTGTCTTGGAGACCGAGATTACCTATTACAACCGGCTTCCCTCAAAAAATGTTTTTTCGTTGCTTACCAATATGCATAATTATATGGCGGACCGTATTGAGAAACAGAACATCCGTATAGGAAAATTTGTCGCCACCAATAAAGATGTTATTATCAATCTTTATTATACCCCAACGGTTTTGACTACAAATTCTTTGATATTTGATAAGAAAATGATGACAAAGTGGTGGGAACTCGGCTTTCGATATGCTGACCAGAAAAATAATGCATTAAACGAAATTCGCACAAAAGACGATTGATTTTCCTACTTTACTAAGAGGGATTTCCCCCAAATATTCAGGTTTTCCCTGTATTTTTGATGTAAGGCACGTGTAGATTGTTAATAATCAACTCTTTTACTTTATCTTCACTTTGCTTTTAAGAGGAGGACATTTTTAAGTTCATCTTATTGTGATTATTTTTATACTACAACTCTAAAACCAATTCAATATGAAAACACAAACCATTCAAACTGTACTTTTATTAATTTGTATCAATTTAATGCTTTTTAGCTGTCAAGATATATCTACCCACAACGAATCCCCGTATGAAGGTCCACCGAAAGATCACATCATTTCTGTAGATCGCGCCCAAGAAATGTACGATGCCTATTCACAAAGACGCGTGCCGATACTTCAAAAATACGAAGATAGTATTGCAGCAGATGGTTCAAAATTTACTCCTACCCGTTATGCTGAATATGACTTGAAAACTATAAAACAGTACATCGCTTATATTGAACATGAGGCTAAAGAAGCTAATGTGGAAATACAAACATTGCGGTTCTATCTTTCAAACTATCCCGCTAGTGATAAATTTCCCAATGGGGATGTCGTTAAATTTCCAAAAAGAAATAGTTTTTTTGTAGTGCCCACTATGGCTTATGAAGGAAAAAATGTTGGCTTTTACCTGGAAGATATTGACGGTGTTTATACTGCCCTGCCTATAAATAGGAATGGTTTACGAGGGAAAGACGAAAATAAAATGCGTGATGAACCCCAGGGTAATGTGAATGAGGCTGGATTTTTTATTTCCGCCGCCCCAACCCTCCAAGGAGGTGAAACAACTAGTATTATTTTTAACGAAGGCAATATCACTCCTCCTCCAGCAGGCGCAAATGATTTTGGAGATGATAATTAAAACATTCTTGAACTTTGAATTCATTTTTAGAAAGTATGCAATATGCCCACATGGCACTTTATGCCATCGTGTTTATTATTTCAATTGTTAAATTTCCGCTTTATAAAGATTCTGCTTTAAGGGTATTGCCTATTATATTACTGTTTACCCTTTTGGCAGAAGCTTTGGGAATGTATATAAAGTATATATTTGGCCCTCCAAACGCCATAATTTATAATATATATTACTTCTTTTATTTTTCGTTTTTCTATTATATTTTTTTAAAGATAATTGATGAGAGAAAATTTAAAACACTTATTAAATTGGGTATAGCAGTATATTGGTTGTTTTATGCAGGAGATTGGATTTTAACAGATTTTATAAATAGAGGTTTTATTATTTCCTATATGGCCGGTGCAGGAATTTTGGTTTTTTGCATTATTCTCTATTACGTAAATATTTTACAGTCATCCCGAGTGCTTGTTATAAAAAACGATTTACTGTTTTGGGTAAGTGTGGGCCTATTTTTGTTTTATATTGGCTATATTCCCATAAAAATCATTAGAACTTGGTTTTATAAACCCGATAGTTTCTTTGAGATTTTACTTGTAATACAGTTTTCGCTCATAATCATTATGTATTTGTTTTTTTTGACAGGATTTCTATGGATGAAAAAGAAATCATAATAATTGCGGCAATAGCCATTCCGATAACTTTAGTAATTATTGTTATCGTGCTCTTCAGTGTTTTTTCGCGTAGAAAAAACCGTTTGTTGCAGGAGCAGGAAAAAGCAAAAAAAGCATTCGACCGCGAATTGGCAGAATCACAAATAGAGATTCGCGAGGAAACTTTGCGAAATATTAGTTGGGAACTGCACGATAATATTGGGCAGTTGATGACCTTGGCCAAAATACAAGCTCAAATGGCACAAGAAAGACCCGAAATGCTAAATGAAGTTTCTGAAACAATAGGCAATGGCATTGATGAATTGCGGGCGCTTTCAAAATTGATAAACCCGGAAGCACTAAAAAGCCTAAGCCTACAAGAAGCTGTAAGCCTGGAAATAGAGCGATTCAACAGGCTTAAATTTATTGCTGCTGAATTAAAGGTTCAAGGAACTGTAAGGCCCATTGAGAGTAATACACAGATTATCCTTTTTAGAATATTGCAGGAATTTTTTTCAAATACGATAAAGCATTCCAGAGCTTCGACATTAAAGGTAGTTCTGAATTATGCTGATAAATATTTGATTATTTCTGCAGAAGATAATGGAGTGGGTTTTGATAAAACTGATGATTTTATGGGAATTGGACTTAAAAACATGAAAACGCGTGCCCAATTGATCAATTCAACATTGAAAATCAATTCTGTAAAAGAGCAAGGCACAGCACTCCACCTTAAATATAATTTTGTGTGAATTTTGAATCAATTTACATATAAGAAATACCTGTTGCAAAATGAGTTATTCCGTAGTAGTAGTAGACGATCATTTCTTGCTCTCCCAAGCCATAGGTGGATTGGTTCAAGAATTTAAAAATTTTAATGTGCTTTTTTTATGCAAAAACGGCAAGGAACTGCTTGATAAACTTGCTACTCCAAAAAACATTCCAGATTTGGTTCTTATGGATATAAAGATGCCTATTTTAAACGGAATTGAAACAACTGAGATTCTCAAGAAAAAATATCCGAAAGTAAAAGTACTGGCCCTTTCCATAGAGGAAGATGAATATACCATCCTGAAAATGCTAAGGGCCGGAGCTAGCGGGTATTTAATGAAGGATACAAAAAAAGATATTCTTGAAAAAGCCTTAAGTGAAGTAATGCAAAAGGGGTACTATTACACAAATACTGTTTCACAAATTCTTATTGAATCTTTGGAAAATGAAATAGACACAGATTTAAAAGAAAAGGAAATTGAATTCATAAAACTTGCTTGTACCGATCTCAGCTACAAAGAAATTGCTGAAGCCATGTCCTGCAGCTATAAAACCGTGGAAGGCTATAGAGATTCTGTTCACAAAAAGCTAAAAATTAAAAGCAGAATCGGGCTTGTACTCTTTGCTATACATCACAATCTTTTCACACCTTAAAAAAGCTCGCCAACCTCTTTTTTTACGTATGCCATAGCCTTTTGTGATGGAGTAACCTCTTCCATAAAATTCTGTAATAATACTTCCCGCATTTTGTCTACATTTCCATCCTTTTCGTGCATTGCTCCTTGGCGTATGGCATGTATAGTAGCATTTTTAGCGGCATTTACGAGGTTCCAACATTCAGGGGTTACGTAAATTTGCTGTGTTAAGTTATGATCATATTCCTGTTCAATATTTTTCACCAACAAGGTTTCATAATCGTCTTTGGAATCTGAAAAGGGTTTTACACGAACCAAAAGTTTATTGGGGTCTATGCGCTCCAAAAAAAGCGTAATGCGCTCATAAGCCTGTAAACGAAGGGGCAAAACCTGTTTTTGCGCTTCCTTTTGGACTAAGTACCTTCGGCGGCCCTCTTCATTGGCCGTGTGGCCTTTAAAGAAAAAATAAGCGACTATTCCCACAACAATTGCGGGCAATAGATAGGCTGCATAACTAATAATTTGGGTTGTTTCTTCCATCTGAGATTAAAATATTGGCAAACTTAATGTGTTTTTAGAATTTTGGCAATAGTTACTTTTTTATTATGCTAAATTATCAGTAGCGCACCTTATTTTCTCTTTTCATCGCCTTCACTTCTTTTTTCGCTTGTTTTTCATGGTAATTGCCACCTAGGTGATTACAACTTGATATTGCCTTCATACTTTCAAACGGTACCTCGCATTTGTGGTACATAAAGGATTGCGCCAAAGTTTTAATGAGATTTTTATCACCAACAGTCAGGTCAACATCATCCATTGTGAATTGGCACGGATGTTCATATCCACAGGCGTGGGTCATTTCTAAAAGTTCTTTTCTGAAATTCTTGAAATAAAAATGTGCGCGAACTGACTTATCTTCAATATTTATTCCGTTCTGTAGCCATTTGTTTTGTGTAGCCACTCCACTGGGGCATTTATTGGTATGGCACTGTTGGGCTTGAATACAGCCAATGCTCATCATTGCTTCTCGCGCCACGTTTATTAAATCGGCTCCCATGGAAAAGGCCATTGCGGCTCTAGCTGGAAAACCTAATTTCCCACTTCCTATAAAAACAATTTGATCGCAAAGATCTAGTTTTTTAAAAATTTTGTAAACTTCAGCAAACCCGAAAAGCCACGGTAAGGAAACATGATCTGCAAAACTAGGAGGCGATGCGCCGGTGCCCCCTTCACCGCCATCAATTGTAATAAAATCCGGCCCTTTGCCGGTTTCTTTCATTATTTTGGCAAGTTGTTCCCACTCTCCCAAACGGCCCACGGCAGATTTAATCCCAACGGGCAACCCTGTGGCCTCTGCAATGTCTTCCACAAATTCTACCAACCCCTTTACACCGCTAAAAGCTGAATGGGTGGGGGGCGATAGCACATCTTTCCCTAAGGGTACATGTCTAATCTCAGCAATTTCCTTTGTAATTTTTGAACCTGGCAAAACACCTCCCTTTCCAGGTTTTGCGCCTTGAGAAAGTTTTACCTCAATGGCCCTTACTTGCGGGTTTTCATTAACGAGCTTCACAATTTTTTCCATGGAAAAATTTCCGTTTTCATCGCGTACGCCAAAGTAACCCGTTCCGAAATGAAAAACCACATCAGCTCCGGTTTTATGATAGGGTGACAGTCCTCCTTCGCCCGTGTTGTGATAACAATAAGCGAGGGCGCAGCCTTTATTCAAAGACTCTACCGCTCGCGCTGAAAGCGATCCAAAACTCATAGCCGAAACGTTGATTACCGAAGCCGGACGATAGGGGCGGCGACGTTTATGAAAACTCCCCATAACCTTCGCACATGGTAAAAAATAGGGGTTTTTATAGTTGGGGTTATCTTTTTCCACTTTAAATGGAAGTAGGGAATTGTTTATAAAAATATAATTCGGTTCATAAATATCACGGTCTGTCCCGAAGCCTTCATAATTATTTTCGTTTTTCGCGGAAGCGTAAATCCAACCGCGTTCAATTCTATTGAAAGGAAGTTCTTCGCGGTTGTTCGCTACTATGTACTGCCTAAGCTCAGGCCCAATACCCTCAAGCATATAGCGAATGTGGCCTATTATAGGAAAGTTATGGCTGATAGTATGATGTTTATTGAAGAAAACATCCCGAATGGCAATGATTAAAAGAAAAAGAAGAACCCAAGCCCACCAAGGAATTTGACTTACAAAAGATATAAAGGTATCCATAGAAGTTTTTTTATAAAGATATTTAAATTTAAATAGTTTTGAAATTACTTTGATTTTAAAAATTACTTTCCAAAGCAATTTTTTGTTTATAATTTCCCCAAAAACACTTCTTATAAAAGTTTGATAATAGTTATTTTCACAGCTTGAAGAAAATGAAGTTTTGGAACAGTATTTAAAACAACTCAACGAGACCCAGCTTGCGCCAGTGCTGCAAAAAGACGGCGCAATGATCGTGATTGCCGGGGCTGGTTCGGGCAAGACGCGCGTGCTAACTTTTCGCATTGCATATTTGATGAGTCAGGGCGTGGATCCGTTCAATATTTTGGCGCTTACGTTTACCAATAAGGCCGCAAGGGAAATGAAAGGGCGTATCTCAAAAATTGTTGGCGCTAGCGAAGCAAAAAATCTTTGGATGGGCACCTTCCACAGTATTTTTGCAAAAATCCTTCGTTTTGAAGCCGATAAATTGGGCTACCCTTCCAACTTCACCATTTATGACACCCAAGACTCACACAGTGTAATTCGTGCAGTGATAAAGGAAATGAACCTAGATAAAGATGTTTATAAATACAAGCAGGTTTATTCGCGCATATCTTCCTATAAAAACAGTTTAATTACCGTAAAAGCATATTTCAACAATCCGGAATTGATGGAAGCCGACGCGATGGCGAAAATGCCGCGCCTCGGCGATATTTATAAAGCTTACGTTGACAAATGCTTCAAAGCTGGCGCAATGGATTTTGATGATCTTTTACTGAAAACCAACGAACTGCTAACGCGTTTTCCAGATGTTTTGGCAAAGTATCAAAACCGTTTCCGCTATATTTTGGTAGATGAGTACCAGGATACCAACCACAGTCAGTATTTGATTGTTCGTGCACTTTCTGACAGGTTTCAAAATATATGTGTAGTAGGTGATGATGCACAGAGTATCTACGCATTCCGCGGTGCAAACATTAACAATATTTTGAATTTTCAAAAGGACTATGACGATGTGAAGGTTTTCCGTTTGGAACAAAATTACCGTTCTACCAAAAATATCGTAAATGCTGCAAACAACATCATCGAAAAAAATAAAACTAGGCTGGAAAAAGTAGTATGGACGGCAAATGACGAAGGCAATAAAATTCTCGTAAACCGGACCATGACCGATGGGGACGAAGGACGCTTTGTGGCCAGCTCCATTTTTGAAAATAAAATGAACCATCAATTGAATGATGGTGATTTTGCAGTTTTATACCGAACAAATGCACAGAGCCGTGCTATTGAGGATGCGCTGAGGAAAAAGGACATTCCGTACAGAATTTACGGAGGGCTTAGTTTTTATCAGCGAAAAGAAATAAAAGATGTACTAGCTTATTTGCGGTTGGTATTAAATCCGAAGGATGAAGAGGCGCTGAAACGTGTTATAAATTATCCATCACGCGGCATTGGTGATACCACTATGGAACGTTTAATAGTTGCCGCAAACCATTACAACCGTTCGATTTTTGAGGTAATGAAAAACATCGATAAAATTGATTTAAAGATAAATGCTGGCACCAAAAGCAAATTGCAGGATTTTGTTACGATGATTGAAAGCTTTCAGGTTTTGAACCAAGGTTATGATGCTTTCACAATAACGGAACATGTTGCCAAAAAAACAGGTTTGTTGCAGGAATTAAAGAAAGACGGCACCCCCGAAGGTATTGCACGTATCGAAAACATTGAGGAATTACTGAACGGGATGCGCGATTTTGTGGAAGAACAAAAAGAAATTGCCGATGCCACAGGTTCGCTTTCGGAATTTATGGAAGATGTTGCGCTCGCCACCGATTTGGATAATGACAAAGGTGATAACGACCGTGTCGCACTGATGACGGTACATTTGGCGAAAGGTTTGGAATTTCCCTACGTATACATTGTGGGTATGGAAGAAGATCTTTTCCCCAGCGGGATGAATATGAATTCCCGCAGTGAGTTAGAAGAAGAGCGAAGACTTTTTTACGTGGCCCTAACCCGAGCCGAGAAACAGGCATATTTGACTTATACCCAATCGCGCTACCGTTGGGGAAAATTGATTGATGCCGAGCCGAGTCGTTTTATCGAGGAAATTGACGAAAGTTTTTTGGAATATCTAAACCCCATTACGGAAAATCGCTACAAACCTCTTTTGGATGCCGATATTTTTGATGAGGTTGACCACAGCAAGCTGCGATTGCGGAAGCCTGTTTCTGGTAAAGCCCCAACGGGACCAACAGAGGCTCAGCTTCGAAAATTGCGGAGATTGAAGCCCGTGGCCAGCGATACCGATAAAAATTTTAGTGCAACAGACGCCAATCTCAACGTGGGAACGATGGTTGAGCATGTTCGCTTCGGAAAAGGAAAAATCCTTAAAATAGAAGGAGTGGGCGCCGATACAAAGGCAGAGATTGATTTTGAAAACGGTGGATTAAAAAAACTGTTGCTTCGCTTTGCTAAACTGAAAGTTCTGGATTAAAAACCTCAATTCATAATTTCCAAATAAGTATCAATAGCGATACTTATTTGCTCTTTCATATTTTCAATATCGTTTTGGCCCCAATCGCCATGGCCACCTTCATAGACCGTGAAATTGTGGTCTATCAGCGAATTGTTTAGCGCTACATTTAAAGTGGTTCCATTGGTAAGTGGGACCAAGGGATCTGCATTTCCATAGAAAAGCAGGGTGGGACTGCTGGCATTAGAAACACGCATTGCTGGACTCAAAATTTCTGCATAATTTGTTCCCTGAGGATAAGCACCCTCGTCCACCAAAGCAGTCATCAACAAGGAGAAATTTGGATTTTCACTATAAAATGGATCTGTAAAATCTGTGGGACCAACAATATCGCCAACTATTTTTACTTGGTCGTCCGTATCATAAACATAATCGTACATTAATGAAATGTGCGCACCCGCACTAGCACCGATCATGGCAAATTCTGGTAGGATTTGGAGTTCGTTTTTTTCGGAAGTCAATTTATTGATTATCGCATCAACATCCAAAAATTGGTTGGGAAATGCCGGCGTCTCCAAATCAGCAAGTACATAGTTTACGTTTACTATTGCGTGGTCTGGATGCCTCTGTTTTATATAGGAAATAAAGAAGTCCATATCGGCCTTATCGCCACCGGTCCAGCCGCCGCCATGAACCAGCATGATAATTTTGGTTTTAGTGGAAGATCGATTTGCGGGCAGATAAAGGTCATATTTTTGTTGTGGATTATTTCCGTAGGAAACATTTAGTATGGTTTTCTCAGCTAAAGAATCTGTAGTAGTAGTGTCGCTATCTTTGGAACAGGAAATGAAATTGATATGTATTCCGAAAAGGAGAATTAGAACTAAGAGCTTTTTCATATAAAATTTTTGTTTTTTCAATAACGTGTCAAATGTATATTTATGTTAAGAATTTTAAAGAAATCTTCCATTTAAAAAATTGTAAGTAACTTTAAATAAAAAAATGATTCGAAAAGGTTCAAAAGTAAGGTGGAAATGGGGCAACGGTGAGGCCGAAGGAAAAGTAATCGAAACTTTTTCCGAAGAAATTACCAAAACCATAAAGGGAAATAAAATTACACGAAAAGGCGAAAAAGGAAACAAAGCACTCTACATTGAGCAAACAGATGGAGATAAAGTTTTAAAACTTGAAAGTGAAGTAAAAAAATAAAATTTAAAAATGGCTGAATTTATCAAGATTTATGAGGATAACCCAAACCCGAAAGAGATTAAACGGGTTGTGAAAATTCTTCGCGATGGTGGAGTAATAATTTATCCTAGCGATACGGTATATGCGCTGGGCTGCGATATAAATAACAACCGTGCAATGGAAAGAGTAGCACAACTTCGGGGAGTGAAGCTGGAAAAAGCTAATTTCTCTTTTGTATGTGAGAATCTGAGTAATCTCAGCGATTATGTAAAGCAAATAGACACGCCTACTTTTAAAATATTGAAAAGAAATCTTCCCGGACCCTACACCTTTATTCTTCCGGGGAATAATAATCTTCCCACGGTTTTTAAAAAGAAAAAGGAAGTGGGTATCCGGGTGCCTGATAATTCCATAACTCGTGCCATTGTGCAACAATTGGGCAACCCTATAATTTCAACCTCTATTAAGGATGAGGATGAGGTAATTGAGTACACTACCGACCCTGAACTTATTCTAGAGAAATGGGACAATTTGGTAGATTTGGTTATTGATGGAGGGTATGGTGGCAATATTGCTTCTACGGTAATTGATCTTACGGGGCCAGAACCAGTGGTAGTTAGGGAAGGGAAAGGAAGTTTGGAAATTTAATTTTTAGTGGATTGTTTTTTCTGAAATTCTGAAAACAAAAATCCTATTTGGTGATTGAGTTTTTTTCTGAAAAAATCCGTCCATCCCATCAACGGACTTTTCCCTCTTCAGGAGTATACTCTATGTTTGAGGTTATCACTTTAAAATCTTTTCTCTGTTGAGTTTGGGAGAGCATGCGCCACATGTTTTTGGCTTCTTCTCCTTTTAAAACTACAAACGCAGATCTTTAAAGGTAACCTCGTTATGATACCATTCAAACATACGCTCTGCTTCTATGTCAGCAAAGGATTTGTAGCATTTTTAATGATATTTAGCTCAGTTTTGCTGCTAATTACTGAATTAAAAAATTATTTCAATAAATGTTGCAGCCCCCGATAAATATTTTCCTCCAGGATATCCATAGAACCATCCGCCAAAAACATTTTTTTTATATTTTCAAAAAGACGGTCTATTTCACTTTTAGAATAATCGTAGCGGGTTATGGTGTGCTGTATTTTTTGAATACGTTGGTAATCATTATCATGGTCAAACTCTTTATGGACCTGTCGGTATTTTTCTTCACCCACTTTTGTTTTTATGAATTCTTTCTCAGCTTTTGTTTCTATAAAATTGGCATACGCACAGTAAAGTAAAATATAGGCCTTAAGTTCTTCGCGCGTCCAATTGGTTTTGAATTCATCCATTTCTAATTAATTATTTAAAAGATTTTATTTACTATCTAAGATACAAAAACCTTTCAAAAGATTGTTTTGATGCACAAATAAAAAAAACCGGCCATATAGGGCCGGGTTTTAGATTCTTTACAGCTTTTGAAAATTATTTTCCGCCAGCTTCAAGGTTTTTCATTTCCTTTTCGATCATATCATAAAATTGATCGATTTTTGGAAGTACTAAAATACGTGTACGTCTGTTGGTAGCTCTGTTTTCAGCAGTGGTATTTGGTACTAATGGATCGTACTCCCCGCGACCTGCAGCAACCAATCTTTCTGGTGCAATGCCTAAATCCTGCAAGGCTCTTACGATAGCTGTAGCACGCTTTACACTCAAGTCCCAGTTGTCTAACAACACCCCGCTTTTATAAGGTACGTTATCTGTGTGTCCTTCAACCATTGCCTCAAAGTCAGGTTTGCCATTGATTACTTTGGCAACTTTTCCTAAAATTTCATTAGCTCTTGAAGAAATCTGGTAGCTTCCTGACTTAAATAAAACCTTATCTGAAAGTGAAATGTAAACCACACCTTTTTCAACATTTATTTCAATGTCTGGATCATTTATACCCACTTCTCTTTTAAGACTAGTAACAAGTGCAAGCGTTACACTATCTTTTTTGTTAAGTGCATCCTGCAAACGTGTAATTTTCAAGTCTTTTTCTTTTAGACTTTCCAAAGATTTTTCCAGATTGGTAGCACCTTTAGAGGTCAACATAGTAAGTTCTTTTGAACTTTGAATAAGGTCTTCGTTGGTCTTTTTCATATCTGCCAAGCGTTCCTCCAGTTGTTTAGCACGTGCTGTGGCCGCCGCTCTTTCGGTAAGGCAGTCGTTAAGTTTAACAGTTGCCGTATTCAGCAAATCCTGTGTGTTTTGTTGTTTTGCTTCAAGTTCTGCATATTTTTTCTTGGAAACGCAAGAAGTAAAAGCTAAACTTGAACATACTGCTAGAATCAATAGTTTCTTCATAATTTTTAAGTTGTTTAAGTATTTAATATTGTATTGTTGCTTGTATCAAATTATAAACCAAAATTATCAAAATAGTGATGCTTCAAGAAACGATTAACAATACTTTAAGTAAAATAAACTATAGTTGGGTAAAAACTTTTCTATTATTTATAAAGTATTGAAAGACAATAGATTTAATCGTGTAGTATTTTAAAGTTGAAGAAAAGACTTTTCTTTTTTGTATAAACTTTGGGACCATACAATAAAAGCTATAATGTGCTTTTAATATTGCGAAGAAATGTTTTGGTTTTCCTTGAAATAAAAATTGAAAAGCGGCCAAACCGTCCAGAAGCATTCGTACAAATAATGCAGTAATAGCTTTTGTGCCTGCTGCATTTTTGAGAAGGTTTAAAAGGGAATTACGAAAATTATAGAATGTCTTTTTGGGATTTAATGTTGCCAGCGTTGCCCCGCCCACATGATAAACTTCCGAAGCGCCCACGTAAAGTATTTTTCCGCCCTTTGCCTGTAACCGCCAGCAAAGATCAATTTCTTCTTGGTGCGCAAAGTAATCTTCATCAAGTCCACCTGCTTTCCAAAAAGCTTCGGATTTCACGAAAAGGCAAGCACCCGAAGCCCAGAAAATCTCTGAAACATCGTTATACTGACCCATATCTTTTTCCAAAGTGTTGAAGATACGCCCGCGGCAGTAAGGGTAGCCGTATTTGTCAATAAAACCGCCCGCCGCACCGGCATATTCAAAATAATCTTTGTTTTTGTAATCCAGAATTTTTGGTTGGGCCGCCACCACGGAAGCGTCTTTTTCAAACTCAGAAATTAGGGGTGGTAACCAATTTTCGGTCAATTCTACATCACTATTCAACAAAACGAAAATATCTTCCGAAAGGTTTTTTAAAGCATCATTATACCCTTTTGCATACCCACCATTCATTTTGTTTTGAATGATTTTTACCGTTGGAAAAAATTCTGAAACAAATGACACAGAATTATCCGTAGAAGCATTGTCTGCAACATATACAGTTGCTCCGGAAGAAAACCTCACCACCGAAGGCAGAAATTTTTCCAACAAATCCTTTCCGTTCCAATTTAATATTACTACGGCTACTTTCACGGGTGTAAAGATAGATTTTTGAAGTGTTTTTTGAGGAGTTATTTATAATTGGGAATTTCCTTTAAAAAAATATAGCGTTCATTTTCAAAGTCCATTTGGCAGAAATAATGTTCCAAACCATTGGTAACCCCTAAATATTCAGCTTTTAGCGCTAAGTTATAGCGGGCAATTTGATCAAATGTTTGCTGGCTGATGGCTATTGATGGCGCTTTGCATTCCACAATCAAAAAAATGCTTCCGTCATTGTTGAAAACCACAATGTCGTATCGTTTTACGGTATTGTTGAGTTTCAATTGTTTTTCAACGTTTATAAGACTTTTGGGATAGTTTTTTTCTTTTAGAAGAAATTGGACAGCGTGCAACCGAACCCATTCCTCCGGGGTAAGCACCACGAATTTTTTTCTGATTTCATCAAAAACCAACGTTTTATTTTCGCTACTTTTGAAGCGAAAGGAATATTCGGGAAAGTTCAGTTTTTGCATTTACAAATATTGAAAATTTATTATTCAAAATTAAGTGCCTTCAATCTAAAATCTTCAATTATTAATCGTTAATTGCACAATGCCGCTCGACAAAGTAAAATCCATCATCGCTGATATTAAAAACGGAAGCACAAAGCCTATCTATTTTTTGATGGGTGAGGAGCCCTATTATATTGATGGTATTTCAAAATATATTGAGGAAAACGTTTTAAGCGAAGAGGAAAAAGGGTTTAATCAAATGGTCCTTTACGGACGGGATGTTACTGTGGACGATATTATCAGCAATGCCAAACGCTACCCGATGATGGCTGAAAAACAGGTGGTAATTGTAAAAGAGGCACAGGATCTTTCGCGAACTATAGAAAACTTGGTGCCCTATGCCAAAGATCCGCAGCCCACAACCATTTTAGTACTTTGCTACAAGTATAAAACCTTGGACAAACGCAAAAAACTGGCAAAGGAAATTGCTAAAACAGGCGTTGTTTTTGAGAGCAAAAAGCTCTATGAAAATCAGGTTCCCGATTGGATAAAACGTGTTTTAGCCGGAAAAGGATACACTATTACACCAAAGGCCGCACAGATGCTGGTTGAATTTCTTGGAAATGATTTGAGCAAAGTAAATAACGAGCTTGAAAAACTGCAACTCATCTTAAAACCCGGAGAGCAGATTACACCTCAAATTATTGAGGAAAACATCGGGATTAGCAAGGATTTCAACAACTTTGAGCTTCAGAATGCCATTGGAGAAAAAGATATAAAAAAGGCTTTTGCAATCATTCAATATTTTTCACAAAACCCAAAAAACAATCCGTTGGTTATGACGGTGGCATTACTGTACAGTTTTTTTTCAAAATTATTGAAATACCATGCACTTGCCAATAAAGGCGATGCGGCAAAGGCTTTGGGTGTAAACCCTTACTTTATAAAAGATTATCAAACTGCTGCACGAAATTACCCTATGAAAAAGGTAAGTGCCATCATAGCCGCAATCCGTGAGGTGGATATGAAGAGTAAAGGTGTGGGTGCTGCAAATCTTTCGCAGGGTGATTTGTTGAAGGAATTGTTGGTGAAGATTTTTAATTAAAATTACACCGCCTATTTCCTATCAATTGAATATTTTCCAGCTCCCAGAAGTGCAATAGCAGTAAATCCGATTAAATATAGTATCGCCATCTCCTTTGTTCCAAAAGGATCAGCGGCGTGAACAATAAAAGCAGCAACCGCCATTGTAATAATAACAGGAATCACGGACAATCTAGTTTTGAAACCAATAATTACAAGTAAAGGAAAAAGAACTTCACACAGTACAGCCAAAATCAAGGTTGCTGTTTCACCAATACCAATGGGGTCTCCAAAGGAAAAATCACCCGAAAGCATTTTTAAAAGCTTTGGAATTCCATGGGTTAGCATTAGTGCGCCAAAGCCTACGCGCAGTAGTAGCAAGCCTAAATTATAACTGGTTGTATTATTCATAAAAATGTATGTTAGTTTTTACCATCTAAAAATAGCTATTTTTTTATCAAAAAGTTTCATAACCTTCAATTTACATTGACTTAAAGTTACGCTCAAAATTTATCCTAAATTTTAGTAATTCTTCTTCTTTTGTTAAAGTTGATTTAAAATGATTGCTGAACCCAAAAGCTACTTTAGCAAAAATTTTAAACACTATTTAAATGAAACAAATTACATTATTTATCGCATTGGTATTCAGTACGTTTGTATTTGCTCAACAGGCATTGATAACGGGGTATGTAGACTCACCTTGCCCCAGCGCAAATGGCCGTGTTCTCGAAATTTACGTTGATGGTACTATAGATTTTACCGGGTGGGCCGTTCAAAGACAGTCCAACGGAAATGGTTTTACTACAAATATTGACCTTTCTTCCTTTGCCACTATTTCAGACGCGTTTATTTACATCACCAATAATGAAGCAATTTTTACCGGTGAGTTTGGAATTTCTACTAATATTTTAGAAAATTCAAATATCAATTCAAATGGTGATGATGCCTTCCAAATTATTGATAATAATAGTATGGTGATTGACCGTTTTGGTGAAGATGGTGTTGACGGTACGGGTACTGCTTGGGAGCACGAAGACTCTTACTATTTAAGAAATGATCTTTCCAATGCAAATGGAGGAAATTTTGATCCTGTAAATTGGACATTTGGTACACTCCAAGTTTTGGATGGTCAAGGAACCTGTAACGGTGGCCCTGCTCTAAGCACCATCGTTGCTTTGGGGAGTTTTCAACCAGCGGTAACTTCGACTTCAGATTTAATTATAACTGAAATATTCTCAGGTCAGGCTGGAACAGATTTAACTGCAGATTGGTTCGAAATTGAAAATGTGGGTACAGGAGCTTGGGTTTCCGGCGTAGATGGCGATTTATATTATGATGATGAATCTGCAGACCCAACAACTGCTGATATTATTCAGGGTATTTCTGAAATTCAACCAGGTGGTTTTGCAATTGTTTTGATTGGAGACGCAAACGATGTTACCACATTTACAAATATTTGGGGCCAAGTAATTGATTTAACCGACGTGCAAGTTGGATTTACTGATGGTGCAGGGCTTGGTGCCGGTGGCGATGCCGTTACAATTTGGCAAGGTGATCCCAACACTACTTCACCAGTAGATTCAGCTACTTATCCAGATACGTCGTCAAACGATGGACAATCATACGATGTAGATTTAGACACTTTTAGCATTGTAGGAAATGCCAATGGCGCCGTTGAAACTATTGATATGGGCGGGGACAATATGGATGTGCCCAACATTGGTTCTCCCGGTAATGGATTGCCAGTAACTGTAACAAGCGTACAGTTTGATACTCCTTATGCATCAGTATCTGAAGATGGTAATTCTATAACCATTACTGTAGAGGTTTCGCAGGCTCCAACAGTAAATGGATCTGTAGAGGTAAGTTTAATTGCTGGCGGTACGGCGGTAGAAGGCACTGATTTTTCTTTTGCTGCTTCGGAAACTTTAAATTTTGCAGCAGGTAGTACGGCTTCACAATCTGTTACTATTCCTATAATAAATAATACAGAGGATGGAAGTGATTTGTTCTTCGTGCTTTCACTAACAAACCCTTCGAGTGTGATAGTTGGAAATACAAATATATTTTCAGTATATATTCTGGATGATGATACATTAGTACCTACTGGTGATGCAAGCGAACTAGACGTAAATTACCTAACCAGTTACTTGGTTGATGCTGGCGGAACTGCCGAAATCACCGCGTATGACTCCGCCACACAGCGTTTGTTTGTAACAACAGTAGGCGCTATCGAAGCATTGGATTTTTCAGATCCAGAAAACATTACTTCTTTGGCTACAGTTGATATTACTGCATTTGGAAGTTCCGTACAAAGTGTTGCTGTTAGCAATGGAATTGTAGCTGCAGCTATATCAGCAAATGATCCTTTAGATAATGGTTTTGTGGTTTTGGCAGATACCGATGGAAACAACCCAACGGTTTTGGAGGTAGGTTCTTTACCAGATATGCTTACATTTTCACCTGATGGAACAAAACTTTTGGTTGCCAATGAGGGACAACCAAGCAACGATTACACTGTTGACCCCGAGGGTTCGGTTTCTGTGATAGATGTAACTGCTGGTTTGGGTGCAATAACACAAGCTGATGTAACAACGCTTAATTTCAATGCATTTGATTCGCAAGAAGTAGCACTTAAAGCAGCTGGCGTTCGAATTTTTGGACCAGGAGCTTCCGTATCGCAAGATTTGGAGCCTGAGTACATAACTGTTTCCGATGATTCTCAGATGGCATATGTAACGCTTCAAGAGAATAATGCTTATGCAATCATAGATCTTTCCGCTTTGGAAATCACAGATATTATTTCCTTTGGAAAAAAGGACCACAGCCTACCACAAAATTCATTGGATACTTCAGATGAAACTGATTTTATCTTCAATGCCTCTTGGCCTATCAAAGGATTGTATATGCCAGATGCAGTTTCATTCTATTCAGTGAACGGTGTAGATTATATTGTTACTGCAAATGAAGGAGATGCCAGAGATTATTCAGGTTATGAAGAAGAGAAAAAGTTAGGAGATTCAGATTATATTTTGGATCCAAACATATTTTCGAACATTGACATTCTAAGTTTGGAGACAAACCTTGGTGATATCAATGTTACTGCTGCTTCGGGTGATGAGAACAACGATGGGCTGTATGAGGAAATTCACGTGTTTGGTGGGCGTTCCTTCAGTATTTTTGAAGCTGCCACAGGCAATTTGGTTTACGATAGCGGAAATGATTTTGAAGTAATTACCGCAGCCGATCCAAACTTGGGTGGAATCTTTAATGCCAGCAATGATAACAATAATTTCAAAAACAGAAGTGATAATAAAGGACCGGAGCCTGAAGGTGTACTTGTGAAGCAAATAGGCGATCAATTTTATGCTTTTGTACTTTTAGAGCGTATTGGAGGAATGATGGTTTATAACATTACCGATCCAGTGAACCCAATATATCTTCAGTATGTAAATAGCCGTGGAACCGTGCCCGGTGAACCCGAAAGTGGTGATTTAGGTCCGGAAGGGGTCGTGTATGTGGATGCAGCAGATAGTCCTACCGGAAAAGCACTTGTTATTCTTTCAAATGAAGTTAGTGCTACTTTGAGCATCTATTCATTAGATAATGTTTTGTCTGTTCCTGAAAATGAATTGACCGCTACAACCTTTAAGATTTACCCAAATCCTGCAAAAGATATCGTTTTCTTCAGTAAGCCAGATTCCTATGAAGTTTTTGATATGCTGGGTCGTTCCGTTAGCAGCCAAAAGGAAACAGTTTCCTTGAATATATCAACTTTTGCCCCAGGAACCTATATTGTTAAAAATACGAAAGGAATTTCACAAAAATTGATTGTTAAATAATTGTTTAGTTTTTTTAATGTTGAATTGTTAAGCTTGAAAACCGCTTCTTTTAAAGAAGCGGTTTTTACTTTTAAAATGTATTTTTGTGCTTCCAAAAAAAGAGAATGACAAAAATTAAAGCTTGGGTTGCTGCGGCAAGATTGCGAACGTTGCCGCTTTCGGTTTCGGGAATTATTGTGGGGGCTTCATTCGGAAACCAACATTCGCTTCTTGAATCAACTTTGTCCTGTTGTTTTGGATGTCCGCCGGTTTGGCAATCTGGTTTATTCTGGCTTGCAATTTTAGTTACAATTGGTTTCCAAGTTTTATCAAATTTCGCCAACGATTACGGAGATGGCATACGCGGCACAGATGCTAAAAGACAGGGCGAAAAGCGCATGGTAGCGTCGGGTATTATTTCACCAAAACAGATGAAAATTGGGATGATTATTACGGGCGTTCTAACGTTTTTTCTCGCCACCTTTTTGATTTTTATGGCTTTTGGCAATGAAAACTTTATCATTTCATTTATATTTTTCAACTTAACAATAGTTTCCATCATCGCGGCGGTTAAATATACCGTTGGTAAAAAAGCCTACGGCTATTCAGGCTTGGGCGATGTTTTTGTATTTCTGTTTTTTGGATTGTTAAGTGTTTTGGGAAGTTATTATTTATTCACCCATAAGCTATATTGGGAACTTTTGTTGCCAGCCATTGCGATAGGGTGTTTTAGTACAGCGGTCCTTAATTTGAACAACATGCGCGATATTGAAAGCGATACTGCAGCTGGGAAAAACACATTAGTTGTGAAATTGGGAATACGTAAAGCAAAAAAATATCATGCTTTTTTATTGCTTTTTGGAATGTTTTGCGCAATACTCTACACTATAATCAATTATTCGGAGCCCTCTCAATTTGTGTACTTAATCGCTTTTATTCCTTTCCTTTTAAACATAAAAACCGTTTTTAAAAATAAATCACCAATGCTGCTCGATGGCGAACTGAAGAAGGTCGCGCTCAGCACTTTTTTGTTTGCAATCTTGTTTAGTATATTTATGTGATAAAAAAATAAATTATGAAGATTACATTCTACGGACAAAATTCTTTGGGAATTGAAATAAAGGGAAAACACATTTTGGTGGACCCATTTATTTCAGGAAATGACCTTGCAAAAGACAAAATTGATATCAACACTTTAAAAGCAGATTATATTCTTTTAACCCATGCGCATCAGGATCATACGCTTGACGCGGAAGCAATTGCGAAAAATACGGGAGCAATAATCGTTAGCAATTTTGAGATTGCAAACCATTATGAGAAAAAGGGCATCGAAGTACACCCCATGAACCACGGCGGAAGCTGGAAATTTGAATTTGGAAAAGTAAAATATGTCATTGCCCACCACACAAGTAGTTTTCCCGATGGAAGTTACGGCGGCCAACCCGGCGGGTTTGTGATTGAGGGCGAACACAAAAACATTTACATAGCGGGGGACACCGCGCTAACAATGGATATGAAATTGATCCCGATGCAAACCAAACTGGATTTAGCAATTCTCCCAATAGGCGATAATTTCACAATGGGAATAAACGATGCAATTATTGCAAGTGACTTTGTGCAATGTGATAAGGTTTTGGGCGTGCATTACGATACTTTCGGATACATTGAAATTGATCACGAAGAAGCAAAACGCAAGTTTTATGATGCCAATAAGGATTTGATGTTGCTGGAAATTGGGGAGTCGATAGAATTATAAATTATGGATTATTAGATGGTTGGATTTTTGGATGTATAGAAATGCACAGATTTAAGGATTTGGAAATTTGGAAACTGAGTAGATTGTTTTTTAAAGATATTTATGAAATTACTTCCTTATTTCCCGAAGCTGAAAAGTTTGGACTTAATAGTCAATTAAGACGAGCAAGTATATCAATACCTTCAAATATAGCAGAAGGCGCATCAAGAATATCAAATAAGGATTTTGCCAGATTTTTAGAAATAACTATCGGCTCCTGTTACGAAATCGAAACACAGTTGCTAATTGCAAATGATTTAAAATTTCTAAAGCAAGAAGATTTAAATCCTTTACTTAAAAAATTAGAAGCTATTATCAAAATGACTTCCAAATTTAAATCCACCCTAAAATAATCCAATCATCAAAAAATCAAACAATCCAACCATCTAACAATCCAATAATCCAAATTGATAGCCACTTTTCAAAAGCACGACCTAAACTTCAAACGTCCCAGCGGCACTTCCCGTGGCGTATTGAGTACCAAAGAAACCTATTTTCTTATTCTGAAAACTGACGATGGTTTTGGCGTGGGCGAGTGCGGTTTGCTTCGCGGTTTGAGTATTGACGACCGTCCCGATTACGAAGAAGAGCTTGCAGGCGTATGTGAAAACATAGAGTTGGGGGTGAGTGAAGCAGATTTATACGAAGCCTTGGAGGAATTTCCGTCGATACAATTTGGGGTTGAAACTGCTTTTAAATCGTTGCATTCCAAAAATCCTTTTGTATTATTTCCTTCGGAATTTACGCATGGTGAAGCTGCAATCCCCATAAACGGTTTGGTTTGGATGGGGGATAAAATTTTTATGAAACAGCAGATTTCAGAAAAATTGAAAGGAGGTTTCACGTGTATCAAAATGAAGATTGGCGCCATTGATTTCAAAACCGAATTGGAGCTTTTAAAATCAATACGGAAGGAATTTTCCGCTTCCGAAGTGGAATTGCGGGTGGATGCCAACGGTGCTTTTTCATCCTCAGAGGCTTTGGAAAAGCTAAAAATACTTTCAGATTTGCAATTGCACTCCATAGAGCAACCCATAAAACAAGGGCAATGGCAGGAAATGGCACGCCTTTGTGAAGAAACTCCGTTACCTATTGCATTGGACGAGGAACTCATCGGTATTTTTTCCGAAGAAGAAAAGAACAAACTCTTGGACACCATAAAACCACAATTTATAATTTTAAAACCCTCATTAATAGGCGGTTTTTGTGGAAGCGATACGTGGATTAACCTAGCTGAAAAACAAAATATTGGCTGGTGGATTACTTCGGCCTTGGAAAGCAATGTGGGTTTAAACGCAATTTCACAATATACCTTCACAAAAAACAGTAAATTGCCACAAGGTTTGGGCACGGGCAGCCTTTACACAAATAATATTGACAGTCCACTGGAAGTTAAAGATGGAACATTGCATTACAATCCATCCGCCGACTGGAATTTTCAATTTTAAAAGTCAAAAATTTATATCTCATATCTTAAATCTAAAGCCTCAATATGTATATTCAACAAGCCTTTAAATCCCTACACGAATGGTGGCGCTATTTGGTAGGTTTCATAATTATTTTTGTCGCCAGTCAGTTAGGATCCATTCCTTTGTTGATTGCCGTAATGTTTAAGAAAGTGTCTAATGGTGAAAGTGTATATTCCATAGACGAAAATGAAATTCTTACAACCCTCAGTTCGAATCTCACGCTTTTTTTAATGCTGCTCAGCTTTGCCGTGGGTTTATTGGCAGTGTATCTTGTAGTAAAATTTTTTCATAAACAGCCTTTTGTTACGCTTACAACTTCAAGAAAAAAAACCGATTGGGGCCGTGTGCTTTTTGGATTTGGACTTATAACGGTTACCACTTTGGTGGTTACTATATTAGACTTTTATAGTAATCCAGAAGGTTATGTTTTACAGTTTGATTTGGTGCCATTTTTAATTCTTGCAGCAATTGCGGTAATTATGATCCCGTTGCAGACCAGTTTTGAGGAATACCTGTTCCGCGGTTATTTAATGCAAGGCATTGGTGTTTTAGCAAAAAACAAATGGCTGCCTTTGATTATTACTTCGGTAGTTTTTGGAGGACTCCATTTGGCAAACCCCGAAGTTGAAAAGCTAGGCAATGTTATAATGATATATTACATAGGTACTGGTTTCTTTTTGGGAATAATGACCTTAATGGACGAAGGCATGGAGCTCGCATTGGGATTCCACGCAGGGAATAATTTAATAACAGCTCTTTTGGTAACGGCAGATTGGACGGTATTCAAAACAAATTCTATTTTAAAGGATATTTCTGAACCATCCGCCGGTTTTGATGTAATTGCACCTGTTTTGATTCTCTACCCTATTTTTCTATTGATTATGGCTTGGCGCTATAAATGGCGCGATTGGGGCGGAAAGCTTATGGGAAAAGTAGAAGAGCCTATTGTTTTGACTAAAGAAGATAGTTCAAATTCAACTTTTGTAGAATAGTGAAAGCATTGCTTCATCCCAAATTCAAATTAAACGGCAAAGTATTTCCTTCTGCGGAAGGTTTAAAATTGTACGCAAATCGTGTAAGTGAAAATGGAAAGAATGATGAAGTTGCAATTGGAAAATTTATTCTGGAATGGCTGGATGAAAATGATTTTATTACCGTAAAAACCTCTGGTTCCACGGGTATTCCAAAGGAAATAAAACTTCAAAAAAACCATGTTTACAACAGTGCCGAAGCTACTGTGAATTATTTTGATTTAAAGGAAAACACGAAAGCGTTACTCTGCCTTTCTTCGGAATATATAGCAGGAAAAATGATGCTTGTGCGGGCAATGATTGCAGGTTGGAATTTATATACAATTTCCCCCGAAAAAAGACCTCTAGAAAATAGTGATGAAAATTTTGATTTTACGGCTATGGTGCCTTACCAGGTTTTCCATTCATTGGCACATTTGCACAGAGTGAAAAAACTAATTGTTGGTGGCGGCGCGGTTTCTTCAGAATTGGAGCAACGATTACAAACGGTAAATACTCAAGTTTTTGCAACTTATGGAATGACGGAAACCATTAGTCATATTGCGATTCGGCCTATTAATGGAAAAGATAAATCACTGATTTTTTCAGCGCTTCCGAAGGTGAATTTTTCACAAAACGAAAGCAATTGCCTTCAAATTCACGCCCCAGAAATTTCAAAGGAAATTGTTGTGACTAATGATGTTGTGGAACTTATTTCTCCAACTTCTTTTAAATTTTTGGGAAGAATCGACAACGTTATTAATACAGGCGGCGCCAAAGTACATCCTGAAATTGTGGAAGAAAAACTTTCAATTCACATAAACCAGCCATTTTTTATCACTTCCGAAAAGGACGACGCTCTTGGGGAACGGGTTATTTTGATAATTGAGAGTGAAAAGCAATTGCAATTGGAAGATTTTTCCCAGGCTCTCCAAACGCTTTCAGTATATGAAAAACCCAAAAAAATTTATACAACGCCTCAATTGATTTATACAGAAACCGGAAAAGTGAAACGGACTAAGGTTTTAAAATTGCTCAAACCTGAATAACTCCGAGATTAAAAGGTTTTTCAATAGGGGCGTGGTTGGCCGCTTCAATGCCCATAGAAATCCATTTTCGGGTGTCCAAAGGATCAATCACTGCATCTGTCCAAATTCTTGATGCTGCGTAATATGGCGAAATCTGTCTGTCGTATCTAGCTTTAATTTTGTTGTAAAGCTCAGTTTCTTCCTCTTTGGAAATTTCCTTTCCCTGTTTTTTAAGTGAAGCGGTTTCAATTTGAAGCAACACTTTTGCTGCACTGTTTCCGCTCATAACCGCAAGTTCGGCACTTGGCCAAGCAACGATCAATCGCGGATCATAAGCTTTTCCGCACATAGCATAATTTCCAGCACCGTAACTGTTGCCAATCACAATCGTAAATTTTGGAACAACGCTATTGCTAACGGCATTCACCATCTTTGCGCCATCTTTTATAATTCCGCCGTGCTCGCTTTTACTTCCCACCATAAATCCGGTTACGTCTTGTAGAAAAACCAACGGAATTTTCTTTTGGTTGCAATTCGCAATAAAACGCGTGGCTTTATCGGCACTGTCACTATAAATTACGCCACCAAATTGCATTTCACTGGGTTTGGTTTTGGCTTTTGTGGTTTTTACCAACGTACGCTGATTGGCAACAATTCCAACGGCCCAACCATCAATGCGAGCATAGCCAGTAAGGATTGTTTGTCCGTAGCCTTCTTTGTATTCTTCAAAATCACTATTGTCCACAAGGCGTTTTATAATTTCGCGCATATCGTATTGTTCGGCGCGCGATTTTGGCAGAATTCCGTAAATATCTTCTTGTTTTTCCTTTGGATTTACAGCTTTTTCACGGTTGAAACCCGCTTTGTTAAAATCGCCAATTTTGGAGACTATGTTTTTTATTTTGTCCAAGGCATCTTTGTCGTCTTTTGCTTTGTAATCGGTTACGCCGCTTACTTCACAATGCGTTGTTGCACCGCCAAGTTCTTCATTATCGATGCTTTCGCCAATGGCGGCTTTTACCAAATAACTTCCCGCAAGAAAGATGCTTCCGGTTTTGTCAACAATCAAAGCCTCGTCACTCATAATAGGAAGATACGCACCACCGGCAACACAACTTCCCATCACGGCCGCAATTTGCGTAATGCCCATGCTGCTCATTACGGCATTGTTTCTGAAAATTCTTCCGAAGTGCTCTTTATCGGGAAAAATTTCATCCTGCATTGGCAGATAAACGCCCGCGCTATCTACCAAATAAATAATCGGCAGTCGATTTTGAATGGAAATTTCCTGAGCGCGAAGATTCTTTTTTGCAGTAATCGGAAACCAAGCGCCTGCTTTTACAGTAGCATCGTTTGCCACAACAATACATTGCTTGCCCTTCACATATCCAATTTTTACCACAACACCGCCACCGGGTGCGCCGCCATGGTCTTCATACATACCATCTCCGGCAAAAGCTCCTATTTCAATACTCGGTTTTTTTTCGTCCAGTAAATAGGCAATACGCTCACGAGCGGTGAGTTTACCCTGCGAGTGCTGTTTGTCAATACGTTTTTGGCCGCCGCCGAGTTTTACTTTTGCCAGTTTGTTTTTTAATTCTGAAACCAACAATTTATTGTGATCTTCGTTTTTGTTGAAGTTTAAATCCATTGAAAAAGTATGTTTGCGCTAAAATACAAAATGCTGGAAAGTTTTAAGTTCAAAGTTTAAAGTTTAAAAAATTAAAGTTTTTGATTGCTCTTTCTTTTTTCCCCAATCACGCGAAAACTATGACATTTTGTTAACGAAAATCTGTTTTATATTACCGATATTTGTTTTTACACGTAAATTTGCAAACTGAAAAAGAAAAATCAACCAAATAAATAGATTATGGGAATGAATAAAAATACTGTACTTGCTTGGGCAACTTTTATAATGATTGTTGTTGGGGTGGTATTGATAGGAATGGGTGCTTTCCGTTATGACGATGTTGCCGGATGGGGATTTGCTGCCGTAGGTATTGGCTTCTTCGCCATTGCTTGGGTTTTTAATGCTTTAAAAGGAAGGGTATAAAAACCAATGCTGCAAAATAAAATTTTCTACAAAAACCTTAATTAATACTCGAAATGTCCGACGATAAAAAAGTAATTTTCTCAATGTCTGGGTTGACCAAAACCTATCAAAGTGCCCAGACTCCAGTCCTTAAAAATATATATTTAAGCTTCTTTTACGGTGCCAAAATTGGTATCCTCGGTCTAAACGGAAGCGGTAAATCTACCTTGCTTCGAATCATCGCAGGCGAAGAAAAAAACTACCAAGGCGATGTAGTTTTTGCACCCGGCTATACCGTAGGCTATCTGGAACAGGAACCGAAACTGGACGAATCCAAAACTGTACTGGAAGTTGTAAAGGAAGGTGTGCAGGAAGTAGTTGATATTCTTGACGAGTACAACAAAATAAATGACATGTTTGGGCTTCCGGAAGTTTATGAAAATCCTGCGAAGATGGACGAACTGATGGAAAAACAGGCAAAACTTCAAGATAAAATTGATGCCACAAATGCCTGGGAACTTGACACTAAGCTTGAAATTGCGATGGATGCACTCCGCACGCCTGAACCAGATAAACCAATCAGTGTACTTTCGGGAGGGGAGCGAAGAAGGGTTGCGCTTTGCAGATTGCTGCTTAAAGAACCGGATGTGTTGTTGCTTGATGAGCCAACAAACCACTTAGATGCCGAAAGCGTACATTGGTTGGAACACCATCTTTCAGAATACAAAGGAACAGTGATTGCCGTTACCCACGATAGATATTTCTTGGATAACGTTGCAGGTTGGATTTTGGAATTGGACAGGGGAGAAGGCATTCCTTGGAAAGGAAATTATTCGTCTTGGTTGGATCAAAAATCGAAGCGATTGGCGCAGGAGCAAAAGCAGGCCGGAAAACGTCAAAAAACCCTGGAACGAGAGTTGGAATGGGTTCGCCAAGGAGCCAAAGGCCGTCAAACTAAGCAAAAGGCACGTCTTCAAAACTACGATAAGCTTTTAAGTCAAGATCAAAAACAACTGGATGAAAAGCTTGAAATATATATACCGAATGGCCCTCGTTTGGGAACAAATGTTATTGAGGCCAAAGGAGTTTCAAAAGCATTTGGCGATAAATTGCTTTATGAAGATTTAAATTTTAAGCTTCCCCAAGCAGGAATTGTGGGAATTATCGGTCCTAACGGTGCTGGTAAAACCACTATTTTCAAAATGATTATGGGCGAGGAAACTCCGGACAAAGGCACTTTTGAAGTTGGCGAGACTGCAAAAATCGCTTATGTTGACCAAGCGCATTCCAATATAAACCCAGATAAAACCATTTGGGAAAATTTCAGCGATAGTCAGGAATTAATTATGATGGGCGGGCGGCAAGTTAATTCACGAGCTTATTTGAGCCGTTTCAATTTCAGCGGAAGCGAACAAAACAAAAAAGTTTCGATGCTTTCTGGTGGGGAACGAAACAGGCTTCATTTGGCGATGACTTTAAAAGAAGAAGGAAACGTGCTTTTATTGGATGAGCCAACAAACGATTTGGACGTAAACACACTTCGCGCTTTGGAGGAAGGACTCGAAAATTTTGCGGGTTGTGCGGTGGTTATCAGTCACGACCGTTGGTTTTTGGATAGAATCTGTACGCACATCCTTTCCTTTGAAGGAAACAGCCAAGTATATTACTTTGAAGGCGGTTTCAGCGAATACGAAGAAAATAAAAAGAAACGTTTGGGTGGCGATTTAATGCCGAAACGAATCAAATACAAAAAATTGATACGCTAAGTTATGTGGAAAAATATATTGCTGATTGCATTGTTAATAACCATTTCTTCCTGCGGAAGTAAGAAAACTGCTGTGAAATCTTCAAAGGATTCCAAAGAAGTTGTTTTGGGAAAAAGTGAGGCTGTTTCTTATAAAAGTTTAGGAAATGGGGTAGCTTCAATTTCATTGCAACTTTTTGAAAACAATACTTTCAAATTCGACTTTAAAAGTATTCCGCAGCCTGACACTGACGAAAAAACAATCACTATTTCAGAAAAGGGAACCTATACTTCTGATGGAAATTGGAAAATCTTAAATTTTAAAAAACCCAAGTTTTCACTGGCTGCAATTTTTGAAGCCAACTATTCAGGGTCTGCAGATTTTAAGGTAATTGACAAAGAAAACGTGAAGATAAATACTGCAAAAAATGCTTTGCCCATTTGGGGCGTTGTTTGCGAGAAACAATAGAAGTATATAAAAAGCAAAAAAGCCCGATTCAGTTTTTGAATCGGGCTTTTTGTTTTAAAACTTTAAAATTATTTATTGATAATCAGCTTTTTAGTAACGGATTGCTTTCCACTATTCACTTTCACCAAATAAATTCCCGCTGCAAGGCCATCGGTTTTTACTGTTATGTTTTTGTTTGCCCCAAAATTTCCATTGAACAAACTTTTTATCTTTTTCCCTGAAATATCAAAGAGTTGAACCGTTCCTTCCGAAGAAAGGTTTTGTGAAATGGTAAATTCTGAAGTCGCAGGATTTGGATAAATTTTGATGGAATTTGAAGCCAATTCATTTTCACCCACATTTAAAATATCACTCACGTCATAACTGTGCATTCCCCTTCCGAAGGTTCCGGCATACAGCGTTTTGGTTGGTTCATGAAATTTTAAATCCATAACCACCGTAAGCGGAAGATTGTTTCCCAAAATAGTCCAATTGGCGCCATCATCTTTGGAATACCAAACGTTTAGATCGGTTGCCACAAAAAGTATGTTTTCTGCAGGATATACGATAATATCATTCACCGGAATATTTGGGAGATTGGAAGAAATATCAGTCCAATTCTGTCCTCCGTCAGTGGTTTTGAATACACGCGGCGTGTAATCCAAATATTTAAACCCGGAAACAGTAACATACGCAATCAAATCATCACTCGGCACCATTGCGATGGATGTAATATATTGATCGGGAAGACCAGCACTTACATTTGTCCAAGTTGTTCCGCCGTCAAAAGTTACGTTTACATTTCCGTCATCGCTTCCTGTATAAATAACATCAAGATTATTGTACGATGCAGCAATTGCTGTAAGTGTTCCGAAAGCCAAAGAACCACTTGGATGCAATCCATCAGTTAAATCTGGGCTAATGGCAGTCCAAGCAACCGCACGTGTAGAGGTATAAAGCTTATTTGAGCCATAATACATTATTGAGGAATCAAAAGGTGAAAGAATTACTGGTGTATTCCAATTGGTCCGGTCACTGCCACTTATTCCATTAGTGCCATTTTGAAAAGAGCTTCCGCCATTTGTTGAGCGACGAAGGTTGCCGTATTGGGATTCTCCATAAACATAACTATTATCGTTTGGATCCACATTTACGTGAAAACCGTCACCTCCAATGATCGAACTCCAATCACTTAAGCCTCCTGTGAGTGTCCTAATTGTATTGTTGTCCTGTGTGCCTCCGTAAAGCCTCTCTGGCTGTGAATAATCTACTTCAATATTATAAAACTGGGTTAAAGAAAGATTTAAAAACTTAGTCCAACTATTTCCGCCGTTATTCGAAAAATAGGCTCCGCCATCGTTTCCGGCGAGCATGAAACTGCTGTTTGTGCGTGAAAAGTCCAGTGCGTGATGATCTACGTGCATTCCAGGCAAGGTACTCCATGAAGAACCGCTGTTGGTAGATTTTGCGAGTTCAAAACCTATAACATACACTTCGGAAGAATTAGTGGGATTAACTCGCACATTTCCGAAATACCATCCAAAATTAGCGTCAATTCCGCTCAATGCTACTGCAGAAGTAACGAGTGTCCAATTGTTACCATTGTCAGTTGATTTATAAAGGCCATCAAATTCATTGGTAATTTCATTGGTTGTATAACGTGCGTAAACCGTAGCGGGATCAGATTCCGAAACAGCAATACCAATACGCCCCGTCTGTGCATTTGGAGCAGGAAGACCGTTGGCCGCGCCAAGCTCGGTCCAAGTTGTTCCCCCATCCATCGATCTATGAATTGCTGAGGTTACTCCGCCATAATCACGTTGCCAAGGTTTACGAGTACGCTCCCACATTGCTGCGTAAATAATGTTTGTATTGGCAACATTCATAGCAACATCAATCGCCGCGGTTGAATCTGTTACAAATAATACTTTTTCCCAATTTGTTCCGCCATTGGTTGTTCTATAAATACCACGTTCATCATTTTTTCCATATAATTCTCCTGTAGCAGCAACAAAAACGCGGTCTGGATTTGTTGGATCAACTACAATGCGACCTATGTGATTACTTTCAGGTAAACCAACATTGGTCCAAGTATCACCGCCATTATCACTTCGGTAGATTCCATCGCCAAAATAGGCACCGTCAGTAGCGCTTCCATTGGCTTCGCCGGTTCCGGCATAAATTCGTTGCGGATTTGAAGGTGCTATTGCAATATCGCCGATAGAAGGTTTTGTTACTTCATCAAAAATTGGTGTCCAGTTTGCTCCGGCATCGTAACTTCTAAAAATACCACCAGTGGCAGTTGCTACATAAAGATGGTCGTCATTATCTGGTGAAATGGCGACATCGGTAACCCGGCCTCCAGTATTTAATGGGCCGACAAATGTCCATTCCCCCGCCTGTTCTGGTGAACGATTTGCGAAAATCTCTTTGGATTGAAGCACTGCTTCTTTATAAGCTTCTTTATTAATGTAGTTATTTGGATAAGCACGTTGGTTGTACATCCACTCCGCTGGATACTCCATTTTTCCGGTTTCTTCTTCAATTACATTTTCTTTGGAATTATTTTTACAACTGAAAAGGAAAATTGAAAAAAGAAAGGTCAATGCAATAAAACTTGGGCAACTTTTGTAGTTTTTCATCAATAGAAATTTAGCATAATGGATTTATAAAAAGAATCTTAAAATTCAAAGTAAGTAAATATCGTAATTATTTCTTGGGATACCAATTCAATTGAGTAACCTTAATGTCCTGTTTTCCAGCTTCGACCAAAGATTTGAATTTTGAAACATCGCTCAGACCTTCCGTACCTCTATAATGATAGGGATAAACGGTTTTTGGTTTGAATGCCAGCACGGCTTCGGCTGCTTTTTCAACGGTCATTGTATAGGGAAGATTCATGCAAACAAAAGCAATATCAATATTTTTAAGATTGCGCATTTCAGGGATATCTTCGGTGTCCCCGGAAATATAAACTCGTTTGCCGTTTCTTTCAAGTACATAACCATTTCCTCTGCCTTTTTCGTGAAATTTTAAGGCCTCGGAACGAAGATTGTACATTGGAATGGCCTCAATTTTCATTTCAAAATCGGTGGTAATTTCACCATTATTAATAACCGATGTTTTATTTTGAAGACTTTCAGGCATTTTTTCAAAAACTGCTTTTGGGGCAAAGATTACAGTTTTAAGACTAGTAATAGCCTCAAGAGTAGGAATATCCATATGGTCGCCGTGAATATCCGTAACCAAAACCATATCTGGCTCTGTGTAATCAGAAAATGCTTCTTTTCCACCCACGGGATCTACATAGATTATGGTTCCGTCCCAATTAAGAACCATACTGGCATGCTCTATTGGATTAATGGTAAAACCCTTTTCAGTAGCGGCTTCTCCGCCATCAACTTTTTCCAGTGGTGTATCGATTGTTGCTTCGGTTTCGGTTTTTTCTGAAGTGTTTTTGCAGGCAACAAATAAGATTGAAATTAGTAAAATAAAGACAGTTTTTTTCATAGGGAATTTTTTTTATGAAGATACTCATAATGAAGTATGTGTGGTCTTATTTTGCAAATTTTTAAGATAAAACGTCGCTCACCAAATAAGAAATAGTTTTACCAATTTGGTTGGGAAAAATGCCAACAGATGGCAATCCTTCACAAATATGAAGGTATGTAGCATTTGTATTTTTTGAGAAATGCGCAACAAATTGTCGTGCTTCGGTCAACGTAAATCCGCTGGGTGAAATGGCACTGCTTCCCATAAATTCTATAGCGTCCGTATCCAGCTCAATTCCAAAAGTTTCATTGCAGCAGAAATTCTCTGCTTCTTTCATTGCTTCTGAAAAAGACAATTTTTGTTTCACCGAAATATCCTCAAAAAGATTGAATTTTACCCTTTCTGAATTTTTTCCGATAGAATTGAAAACCGCTTCCGAAGTATAATTTCTATGAAGTCCGAAGATGAAGTATTTGTTCAAAAAACCTTCCTCAAAAGCATATGAAAACCCATTGCCGCTATGCCTATGTTCCAAGGCTCGAAAATCTGTATGGGCATCAAAATTGATACAGTTAATTGGATTTTTCAGTGCCTCGGAGGTGCCTTTTAAATTTCCATAACTATTGTTGTGGCCGCCGCCAATGATTATTGGAAACTTACCAGCTTCCACAATTGCTTTTATGATTTCGGAAACTTTATGGTCAATTTGGGTAACCAATTTGCCTAGTGCTTCGGCATAATGGCTTTCTTCTTTAGAAATAGTTGCTGCTTCTTTCATTTGGGTTTCACAATCAATTTCGCCCAAAAGGATAACGTTTTCAGCATTCGTTAAATGGTTGTGCTGAATGTTCAAAAGACTTTCCAAGGCAGCTTCCCAAGCTTTAGCTGTTCCAGGATTTCCATAATTTGCACGAACGCCAATATCCTCGGGAATTCCTAAAATCACATATTTGGCTGAATGATTTTTTAAATCTTCGAGCATTTCAACAAAGTTTACTTTTTCGCCAAACTTGGTTTCTCCAGCTCTTTTTTTAAGAAAAGAAAAAATATCTTTTTCGGAATAAATTTTCACAAGACTCATTTTACTTCTTGACCATTAATGATTACCGTATCAATCAAATTACTTCCGAAAGCATAAGGCAAATAGCCATAGGACGGCACTGGTTTTGTAATGATGAGGTTGGCCTTTTTACCCCTTGTGATGCTGCCGTGGGTTTTGCTCAAGCCCATTGCGTATGCACCGTTTACCGTTGCGGCATTTATTGCTTCTTCGGGTGTTAAACGCATTTTAATACAAGCCGTTGCAACCACAAAATTCATATTTCCACTTGGCGTGGAACCCGGGTTGTAATCTGTTGCAAGTGCTAACGGCAATCCTGCATCAATTATTTTTCTGCCCGGTGTGTATGGAATACTCAAAAAGTAAGAGCAGGAGGGAAGTGCCACGGGCATTGTTTCACTGTTTTTTAATGCTTGCAAATCTTCTTCGGTTAAAACTTCCAAGTGGTCCACACTTAAAGCATTGTGTTTTACTGCAGCTGCAATTCCGCCGATACTGTTGAATTGGTTTACATGAACTTTAGGAATGAGGTTGTGTTTTTTTCCTTCGGAAAGAATCCGTTCCATATCTGCAACCGAAAAATAACCTTCTTCACAGAAAATATCCACATATTCGGCTAGTTTTTCTTCGGCTATTTTTGGAAGCATTTCGTTGCACAGCAAATCCAGATAACCATCTTTATTGCCTTTATATTCCGTCGGGATTGCATGCGCTCCCAGAAATGTAGTTTTGATTGTAATGGGATATTCTTCCGAAAGTTTTTTGGCAACGCGTAGCATCTTCAATTCCGCGTCTGTTGTAAGTCCGTAACCGCTTTTTATTTCTATAGAGCCAGTACCTAGGCGCATCACTTCTTCCAAGCGTGCGGCGGATTGATGATATAAATCTACTTCCGAAGTTTCTTGTAATTTTTTGGCGCTGTTCACGATTCCACCGCCTTTTTCTGCGATTTCTTGATAGCTAAGCCCATTAATGCGGTCTACAAATTCCTGTTCCCGATTTCCAGCGTAAACAATGTGTGAGTGGCTGTCGCACCAAGCTGGCAATACAATTTTCCCACTACAATCCAAAGTTTTAAAACCTTGGTGCGGCCCCATTTTGTCCATAGTTCCATAATCTTCAATCACGCCGTGGTTTATAAAAACCCAAGCGTTTTTTATTGTTGGGAGTTCTTTCATTTCTTTTCCGCTGAGTTTTGTGGGGCAGTTTTCACGGACTTGAAGCAATTCTTTTATGTGAGTTAACAGTAATTTCATTGTAATAATTTAAGAGCAAAATTTTTTTATAAAGATAGGAAAAGTAAATCCCAATAATGAAATCCCAAATTCCAATTAAAAAGTAAATCCTAAAAAAACAATATCGAAAATGATTGCTTTAAAATTTCCAATCTGAGATTTATTTGGGATTTGATTTTTGAAATTTGGGATTTTCTTCTCAGTTATTTATACCTTTAAGCACCTTGAAAAATTTTATAGAATGAAATCAAAAAATATAGGAATTAACACTATCTGTACACACGTTGGCGAAGTGGAAGACAAACAGTTTAAAGGCGCTATTTCGCCTTTGTATATGTCTAGCAGCTATGCATATGAAGATGTTGATGTAAAGCGATACCCACGTTATTTTAACACGCCAAACCAAGAGGCACTTTGCAAAAAAATTGCAATGCTTGAAAAATGTGAATCCGCGCTAATTTTCGGAAGCGGAATGGCGGCCGTGAGCACTTCAATGCTGGCTTTTTTGCACAAAGGAGATCACGTTGTACTTCCGCAGACTTTGTACGGTGGCACCTATAATTTTGTAGTAGAGGAATTTCATAAATTCGGAATAGAGTATTCTTTTGCCGAAGGTTTTTCTGAAGCGGATTTTTCTGAAAAAATTCAGAAGAATACCAAAGTAATTTTTGTAGAAACACCTTCCAATCCGCTGATGCGCATTACGGATTTGGAAATGATTTCGCGCATAGCAAAACAACGAGGCATTGTAACAATGATAGACAATACCTTTGCTTCCCCAGTAAACCAAACCCCTGCTGATTTCGGAATTGATATTATAATTCACAGTGCCACAAAATACATGGGTGGCCACAGTGATATATGTGCAGGAGCGGTAGCTGCATCTGATGAGCATATAAAAAAGATTTGGAACCTTGCCAAAAACCTTGGTGGAAGTTTGAGTGATTATACAGTTTGGCTTTTAGAACGCAGTATGAAAACAATGGTGCTGCGCGTTAAAGCCCAAAACAAGAACGCCAAAAAAATGGCGAAATGGCTCGAAAAACATCCTTTGGTTGAAAACGTTTACTATCCAGGCTTAAAAAGCCATCCCGATCACGAGCTTGCAAAAAAGCAAATGAACGGTTACACAGGAATGCTTTCTTTTGAAATAAACCAATCATTAAGTGTAGGCGATTTTTTAAAAGCATTAAAAATAATAAAACCATCAATGAGTTTGGCTGGGGTTGAATCTACCATTCTTTCGCCTGCAAAAACTTCTCACGCTTTGCTTTCCGCTGAAGAGCGAAAACGCCAAAATATAAGTGATGGTTTGCTGCGTTTTTCTGTGGGAATTGAGGAAACGGAAGATATAATTGCCGACTTGGAAGAGGCTTTTCAAAAAGTTTCAAAAATGCAAAAAGTTTAAAGTAAAATTATGAAAATTGATATACTTGCCATAGGTGCGCACCCAGATGATGTGGAATTGGGCTGTTCGGCAACATTGGCCAAAGAAATTGCCAACGGAAAGAAAGTTGGTATTTTAGACCTTACACGCGGCGAACTTGGAACGCGCGGAACTGCTGAAATACGTGATGAAGAAGCTGCAAATGCCGCTGAAATTTTAGGCGTAAAGTTTCGGCATAATCTTGAATTCTCCGACGGATTTTTGGTAAATAATGCTGCATCACAGTTGGAAATCATTAAAATAATTAGAAAATACCAACCAGAAATCGTTCTTTGCAATGCTATTGATGATAGGCACATAGACCACGCTAAAGCGAGTAAAATGGCCAGTGATGCTTGTTTTTTAAGCGGGTTGCAAAAAATTGAAAGTATTTACGAAGGAAATCACCAAAAAGCATGGAGGCCAAAATATGTTTATCATTACATCCAGTGGAAAAACATTGAACCCGATTTTGTAGTAGATGTAACGGGATATTTGGAGAAAAAGCTGGAAGCTGTTTTTGCATACAAGAGCCAGTTTCACCAAAAGGAAGCAGCTGAGCCGGAAACACCTATCTCTTCCACTAACTTCCGCGATAGTATTACCTATAGAGCACAAGATTTAGGCAGGTTGATAGGCGTTGATTATGGTGAAGGTTTTACAACGGAACGTTATCCTGCTGTAGATTCAATTTTCGATTTAATTTAATTTTCTTTAAAAAGAGTATTGCGCAACCGTTATAATTGATTTATATTTGCGTCCGCTTAGCGAAGTTGTGCTTTAATGCACAATAAATGGTGGTTGTAGCTCAGTTGGTTAGAGCGCTTGATTGTGGTTCAAGAGGTCGCCGGTTCGAACCCGGTCTTCCACCCAAAACTTAAAGCTCCTCTTTTTAGAGGGGCTTTTTTATTTTCTTCCTACATATGGTCCACGGTTTTTTCAAAACCTTTTTTCAAGTTTTATTCATAAACTTAAAATTCTTTGTTGTTTTTTAAGTTGTTAAAACTACTTAAGAAACAGGGTTAAATAGTGTTAAGCAAATACCTATTTGTCTAATTTCTTTTATCTTCATATTACATAAAACATTGACTGTCAATCAAAAAAAATGATAGTCAAACGTTCTTTGGCACAATAATTTCATACTGCGCGGAGCACACTCGTTAGCTGTAAGCTGTGTTTGTTTTTTAAAAATTTTATTTCGTCCCGCACAAAGCGGTGACGCAATAATTATAACTTTTAAAACTAAGTAAAACATGACTAAACGTTTTATGAAATTGTCTGTGCTGCTGACTGTTGCCATATTTGTTGCAACAGCTTTCTCTTCAGAAAGGGAAGATTACAGCAGTTCCATATTCGCTACAGATATCATAGGGGACGTTGCCTATGTTCCTTATGAATATGAAGTGAATTTGAATTCTCAAGATAGTGTTCCTTTTCTTGGGAAGTCGTTCCTTGGTTTCTGTTATGACCTCGGCTTTAGCGAAAGCAGTGGCAATTACAGAGCTGTGAACAGATTGGGTTATTTAGGCAAATACCAGTTTGGCCGGTCTACCCTTAATTGGGTTGGAATTTACAATACATCCCGATTTTTAAACTCCCCTTTGTTGCAGGAAAAAGCTTTTGAGGCTTTAATCTCCAAAAACAAATGGGTGCTTCGGGAGTATATTGATAAATTCGATGGCCAGTCTATCAATGGTGTAAAGATAACTGAATCGGGCCTTTTGGCCGCAGCACATTTGGGAGGCGCCGGAAATGTTATAAAATTTCTGGACAGTAATGGAGAAATCGTTTTTGAAGATGCAAACCGTGTACCTATCACAAAGTACATGAAGCGCTTCGTAGATTACGATGTATCTGAAATACTCCCCGACAACAATGCCAGGGCGACATTATAATTATTGAAAAAAGCCAGGTTGACAAGCCTGGCTTTTTTATTTAATATATATTTAACAGCCTAAAAATCAGATTTTTAAAAAAAGCTGTATCTTTGCGCGCTGAAACGAAGGTGTAATTATATGCCTGAATTTTAAACTTAATGAAAAAAAGAATATATCTAATTGCAGTATTACTTGTTGTTACCGTAATAGTAGGGACAGGTTTCATTTCAAAAGATAGCTACGATTTTTCCATGTTTAGCACGGAAGGATTAGAGTTAAATTATAACGTTCCCACAGAAGCTGAGCTTATTCCAATAGTAGCTCCTGTGACCCCAAAATTTTATTTGTTTTTGGGAAAATCCTATGTAGGATTTAAAGAAGCCCTTGGTTTTAAAGAATCAAGAGGAAATTACAACATCGTCAACGATTATGGTTACATGGGAAAATATCAATTTTCTCACGCAACCCTAAGAATGATTGGTTTTAAGAATACAGATAACTTTTTGTATGATACGCGCCAGCAAGAAGCCGCATTTTTAGCATATACCTCTCTAAATAAGTGGGTGCTGCGCAATGATATAAAACGTTATGCAGGAAAAACCATTGGGGGGGTGAAAATAACGGAATCAGGGATTTTGGCAGCCGCGCACTTAGCCGGGGCAGGCAATGTAAAGAAGTTCCTTAGAAGTGCTGGTGAAAATCGTTTTGAAGATGCCAATGGTGCTTCTATTCGGTATTACTTACGTAAATTTTCAGGGTACGACACTTCGCACATAGTACCAAATAAAAAACCTAGGGTAATCTAAAAGTTTATCCTTGAATAATGAATAAGGTGGGTCTTTTATGAAGATCCACCTTTTTTTTTTTCCATAAATTCACGGGAGCCGTTTTAATATATTCTGAAGGCAAGGTAATGTCACAAGCTACACAAACTCTTGTTTGAGGATTCAAATTTTCGATCACACTCTGTAGCATTTGGTTATTGCGGTAGGGGGTTTCAATAAATAATTGCGATTGGCCAAAATCTTTTGAAATCTTTTCCAAACGTTTAAGTTCCGATTTCCTTTTATTTTTATCAATGGGCAAATAGCCATTAAAGGCGAAATTCTGTCCGTTAAACCCACTTGCCATCATAGCCATTAATATTGAAGAAGGCCCCACAAGCGGAACTACTTTTATTCCCATCTCATGCGCATAATGAACTGCGTGGGCTCCTGGGTCTGCAATTCCGGGACAACCCGCATCACTTACTACCCCAACGTGATACCCTTCCAAACATGGATTGAGCATGGAGGGTATTTCTTCAGATTTCGTGAATTTGTTTATTTCCTGAATTTTTAAAACAGATTGCTGCTTTTCGGGAACGATGCTTTTTATAAAACGCCGCATGTTTTTTTCGTGTTCCACAATATAATAATCAATCTCTTCGATCACTTCTTTTACGGAAACCGGAAGCACGGCCAATGGGGGAACATCTCCCATTGGGCAGGGAATTAAATATAAATTTCCTTTTTTAGTGGTCATGTAGGGTTTATTGGACAATGAGTTTTTTTACGGCAGATTGTCCTTTGTCGGAAATGACTTTCGCAAAATAAATTCCGGTGTTTAAATTTTCAATGGAAATTGTTTTTTCACTGCTGGAAATATTTTCCTCGGAATAGACCAAGCTGCCTCTTACATCAAAAAGCTGGATTGTTTGAAGCATATCATTTTTTAAGCTGAAAATAACATCTTCTGAAGCGGGATTTGGCAGTACGCTTAGTACGTTTTTTAAGGAGAAATCTTCGGTACTGGCAATTTCACCACCCTTGATTTTGTAAATATCACCGCCAATATCCACAATGTACAACTCTTTGTTTACATCTTCCCCAAAAGAAACCCAGTTTCCGGAAAAGTTTCCATATTCCACCATATTGCCAGCAGCATCAACAGTCCCTATTAAACCGCTGCAGTAATCAGCAAAAAAGTAAAGTCCGGCAATATCTGTATAAACTGAACCTCGATAAACATGTCCTCCGGTAACGGAGCAATTTCCGGAACCCGAACCCGAAGAATATTCAGCAATGGGAAACGTAAGTTCATTAGCAGGAGGGCAATCTGTGGTATTATAAGGCATTGACCCCTCATAGCACCTCCAACCGTAATTTATTCCACCTTCAGTAGCTGGTTCACGATTTATTTCTTCAACCTCACCTTGGCCTACATCACCTATCCAAATGTTATTTTCAGTAAAATCAAAAGAAAAGCGCCATGGGTTGCGTAAACCGTAAGCCCAAATTTCATCCAATCCATCGGGGTTGCCAACAAATGGGTTGTCGGGAGGAATTCCATAATTATTATTGCCACTTGGATTGTCAACATCCAATCGAAGCAATTTTCCCAATAGTAAAAGTGTATTTTGTGCGCGATTACCGGGGTCGCCACCACTGCCCCCATCTCCAGAGGCAATATATAAATAACCATCCGGGCCAAAGGCAATGCACCCCCCATTATGGTTTGAAAAAGGCTGAGTATATCCAATTATACGAATTTCAGAATTGGGATTGGCTATATCTGCGTTATTTGGATCTACAGAAAATCGTGAAACCTGGGTATTCCCATTTGCTAATGTGTAATTCACATAAAAATAACCGTTATTAACGTAATCCGGATGAAAGGCAAGCCCAAGTAATCCTTGCTCACCACCATTGGAAATTTGTCCAGAAATATCTAAAAAGGGCGTGGAATTTACGGTACCATTTGGTTGAATTATTTTAATTCTTCCGCCCTGTTCTACAACAAAAAGCCTGTCATCATTTGCGTGTTGCAGGCTTAGCGGATCTGAAAAATTTCCCTTAAAAAATTCTATTTCCACATTTTGTGCAAATGAAAAAAAAGAACTAGAGAGAATGAGTGAAAAGAGGAGTAATTTTTTCATAGTGATTTTTTTAGCGAAAGCACTAAAATAAGAAAATCAGCCGGATATATTTGTTAAAGCCGCTTTGCTATTTCATCACAGGCTTTATCCAGCATTTGAAAAACATTTTCAAAACCTGCATTTCCACCAAAATAAGGGTCGGGCACATCTACATTTTCCCCAGGAAAGATTTCATCGAGAATCAATTTTACTTTTTCTCTATGTGAATCGTTTTGGGCCAAAGCCAATACATTTTCTTTGTTGCTGTTGTCCATAACATAAATCAAATCGAAATCCTCAAAATCCTTCGTACTAAATTGTCTTCCGCGCTGATGGGTAATATCTATATTATATTTTTTTCCAACGGCAATGCTTCGTTGGTCAGGTTCATCGCCCACATGCCAGTGTCCCGTCCCTGCAGAATCAACAAATACTTTTGAGGAATCAATTTTAGATTTTAAAATACCTTCTGCCAAAGGAGAACGACAAATATTGCCGAGGCACACCATTAAGATTTTAGTTTGCATTTTTGGAAAAGTAAATGTTTTATTCCGAATAAAAATAAGGAATCCAAAATGACTAAAGCGTCAACTTTTTGTTAAGGTCTTCCACATACTTGCGAAATTGCTTATCGGTCGTTGAAAGATTATCAACCGTTTTGCAAGCGTGAAGCACAGTAGCATGGTCACGCTGCCCAATTTGCGAACCTATGGAAGCAAGCGATGCCTTAGTGAATTTTTTCGCAAAAAACATAGCCAATTGTCTCGCTTGCACAATATGGCGCTTTCGAGTTTTTGACTGAAGGGTATCTACATCCATTTGGAAATAATCACTCACCACTTTTTGGATGTAGTCAATGGAAACTTCACGTTTGGTATGCTTTACATAATTGTCAACAATCTTGCGGGCAAGATCAATTGTTATCTCTTTTTTATTGAAAGAGGAATGGGCGATCAACGAAATAATAGCACCTTCCAATTCACGAATGTTTGTTTTGATATTGTTTGCCAAAAATTCCACTATATCCTCAGGCATTTCAACACCATCTCGGTACAGTTTGTTTTTTATGATCGCAACTCGGGTATCGTAATCTGGATGGTTCAACTCAGCCGAAAGTCCCCATTTGAAACGTGAAAGCAAACGCTGTTCAATGTCAATCATATCAACAGGTGCTTTATCACTGGTCAAAATAACCTGTTTTCCGTTTTGGTGCAAATGGTTAAAAATATGGAAGAAAACATCCTGTGTTCCAGCCTTGCCGGAAAGTAGTTGAATGTCATCAACAATCAATACATCTATAATTTGATAGAAGTGAATAAAATCGTTGCGATTGTTCTTTTTTACCGATTCAATGTATTGCTGCGTAAATTTTTCCGCAGAAATATAAAGCACGGTTTTTTCTGGGTATTTATCTTTTATATCAACGCCAATTGCATGGCCCAAGTGGGTTTTTCCCAAACCAACACCGCCAAAAATAAGCAAGGGGTTAAAGGAAGTTCCACCGGGTTTGTTGGCCACAGCTAAACCAGCCGAACGCGCCAAGCGGTTTGATTCACCTTCAAGAAAACTTTCAAAATTATAATTTGGGTTTAGTTGCGACTCAATTTTTACATTGCGAATGCCTGGAATAACAAAAGGATTTTTAAGCTCCGGGCTTTTATTTTTCAACGGTACATCAACCTCTTGAGATTGAAGGTTGCTTCTGTTGGCACTAGGGATTTTTTCAGTAAAGGGCTGTTTGTTGCCGTAAGTGTTTTCCATCTTGATGATGTAAACCAATTTTGCAGTAGCGCCCAGTTCTTTTGTAAGAGCAACTTTCAAAATTTTAACATAGTGTTCCTCAAGCCATTCATAAAAAAACTTGCTCGGAACTTGAATGCTAAGCGCATTATCTGTAAGCTTTACTGCTTTAATGGGTTCGAACCAAGTTTTGTATGCTTGCGAAGTGATGTTATCTTCGATAAAAGCCAAACAATTATTCCAAACCGATTCCGCAGTTTTGCTCATAGTTAAAAATTCTGTTTTTTTGTTTTTTAAAAGGTGTGGCTAAAAAATAGGGGATGGAGAGTTTCCGAGCTATTTCCTAACAGTGCAAATATGTGAACAAAAAAGTTATAAAAAAAACTACATTAGGGTTGAATTTTTAGTTTTTTTTTCTCATACTTCCCTTTCGATAAAACTACAAAAAAACTTTCTTTAAATGACACAAAATTTTGAAGAATACACTTACACATGTTAGAGTGCGCTACGGCGAAACAGACCAAATGGGGGTGGTTTACTACGGCAATTACGCACAATACTTAGAGCAGGGCAGGACAGAATGGTTGCGAGAGCTCGGTTTTTCCTATAAATGGATGGAGGCCAACAATGTACACTTGCCTGTTGTCCATCTTAGCATTGATTATAAGCAGCCTGCTTTTTATGATGATTTGCTGACAGTAAAGACAACTTTGAAGCAAATACCCAATGTAAAAATTGAATTTTATTATGAAATTTATAATGAGTCCAAACAACTTTTGGTTACCGCGACTACAGTTTTGGTTTTTGTGAACAGCACCACAAAAAAATTGATGAAGGCACCGGATTATTTAATGGAAAAGTTGAGAGAAGAATAGTTAATTTTCCAATCGTTTGATTGCCACTTTGTATGTGTTTTCAAATAATTCAAAAATGCGTTCCGCATCTTTTTTTCGAACCGCAATTTCAAACTCACAACTCAATTCCATTTTTTGATTTACTAGGTTCAAATCTTCATCTTTGATAATCCGCATAACCGTGTTCATTTCCGGATATTCAAATTTTAAAAGGAAGGTTTCGTTAATAGTCCTTTCCACAATTTTACAAGTTTCCAAAGCCATTTGAGCAGTTGTTTTGTAAGCTTGAATCAATCCGCCCACACCCAGTTTAGTCCCGCCAAAATAACGAACTACCACAACCAAAGCATTGGTGACATCGAATGACTGCAATTGTCCATAAATAGGCATTCCTGCACTGTTTGAAGGTTCACCGTCATCATTGGCGCGATAGCTTTCATAGCTTTTTCCTAACTGCCAAGCATAACAAAAATGTCTTGCGGTGTGATGTTGCTTTTTTAAATTTTCAAGGTGTTCCTTTACACCTTCTTCAGAAGAAACAGGAAAAGCATAGCCGAAAAATTTGCTTCCCTTCTCCTTAAAGAGAACTTCTTCCGACGCTTTTAAAATGGTTTTATATGTGTCTTTTTCAAATTCCAATTTTTTAAACCTTACAGTTTTTCAAAAGCAATAAACAGAATTCCAACAATGGCCAGTACGATACCAATCCAATTTTTCACCAATAATTTTTCTTTGAACAACAATATGCCCAACAATGTTGATATCATAACTATGGCCACATTATTTACGGTAAATATTCCGGAACTTTCCAGTATACCGCTCCGCAGCGCTTTTATCAAAAAGTAAATGGAAAAATAGTTGGGAATTCCCAAAGCAAATCCTCCTAAAATATTTTTTAGATGAAATGTGAATTTTCCCTGTATTGCCTGAAAAATCATAATTAAAATTCCCAACAAGGCTGCCATTGCAAAAATGGTTGCCGAAAAAATGGGGGTGTCATTTTCGGCAATATATTCGCCCTCCAAATATTTAATGGTCGTATCGATTATTCCACTTCCCAAAAAAACCAAAATAGGAAAGATAAAATTGGCAGGTTTAATTTTTAAACCGTCCTGTTTTTTTATGGAAGCTAGATAAACCGCTGCCAATGCTAAAATAATTCCTAAAACTTTAAAGATGCCAAGACTTTCTTTATAATACAGCAACCCAAAAACAATAGGGATAACAACGCTCATTTTTGTAGCAACTGATACAACCGAGAGTCCACTGCGCTGTGTGGTTATGGCCATTAAATTAAATACCATTATAAACATTGCCCCTAGCCCCAAAGCAAAAGGAAACCAAGTAAAATGGGGTATTTCAGAGATATTCATCTCACTTTCTTGAAAAATTATACCACAAAAACAGGCAACTATATAATTTACAACTAAGGCGTGCAGGGTATTGATTTTAAACCTTGAAAAAAGTTTAAAAACCACAAAAATCATTGTGGACGAAAGAATGCTGAGCGCCAGTGGTATCAAGAGTTGGGGTTTTTAAAAATTTGCAATGTATCTTCCATTATTTTTTCCTCAGAAATAAAAACTCCCTTAAAATCTGGCCCTTTCACGCCTTGTTCAAAATTGCTTATTCCTTTAAATACAAAAGCTTCGTCCCACAGATTTGCATCAATAAAGGTTTGGAGTGTTTTTGCGCCGCCTTCAATAATTACAGATTGAATATTTCTTCGCAAAAGCGCCTCGCAAATTTGCTGGGGAAGCGGTTCAGAAAAGTCAATCTTTTCAAATTCTATATTCTCCGAAGTTCCCGTTTCCTTTTCATTGAAAATAATGGTCTGGGCGCTTGCATCAAAAACCGAAAAATCCTTTGGAATCCTTAAACTTCTGTCAATCACAATCCGCGTCGGATTTTCTCCAGCCCACTCCCGAACCGTTAAGCATGGGTTGTCGTGTAAAACAGTAGTGGTGCCCACCAAGATGGCCTGCTCTTCTGAACGCATTTTATGGACTAATTGCCGTGAAAATTCATTGGTAATCCAAACGGGTTTGGTTTGGTTCCGAACTTCTTCTTTTGGTGCGATAAAACCATCAGCTGTCTGCGCCCATTTCAAAAAAATATACGGTCTTCTCTTTTGATGAAATGTAAAAAAACGTTTGTTTAATTCGTTACATTTCTTTTCCAAAACGCCCACAATAACCTCGCATCCGGCATCCATTAATCTCTTAATGCCACGTCCAGCTACTTTCGGGTTTGGGTCCAGGCTGCCAACAACCACTTTTTTTATACCGCTTTCAATAATCAAATGTGCGCAGGGTGGGGTTTTTCCATAATGACTGCAAGGCTCTAAACTCACGTAAATGGTTGCCTCTTTCAATAAACTCGTTTCGCTTACACTTGCTATGGCATTTACTTCGGCGTGCGCCAGCCCCGCTTTGTAATGCCAGCCTTCTCCAATAATTTTATCATTGTGAACAACCACGCTGCCTACCAAAGGGTTTGGATAAGTGGTTCCCAGCCCGTTTTTGGCCAGTTGTATGCACCGCAACATATATTTTTCGTGTATCTTCACCGCGTAAAAATACAAGGATTTAATTAGAATGACCGCACCAATTATCCGTCTTATTGAAAAGAAGGACAATCCGCAAATAGCCAAGGTAATACGCAACGTATTGGAAGATTTCAACGTGCCAAAAGTAGGTACTGCATATGCCGATAAATCACTGGATTGTATGTTTGAAACCTATCAAAAACCGAAGGCTGTTTATTTTGTGGTAGAAGAGAACAATAAAATAATAGGCGGTGCAGGGGTTGCCAAATTAGACAACTACGCAGGCAACGTCTGCGAACTCCAAAAAATGTATTTCCTGCCCCAGGCTCGCGGAAGGGGAGTGGGCGCACAGATGATGGAATTCTGTTTGGCAAAAGCCCGCGAATTTGGTTTTGAAAAAATATATCTGGAAACCATGGAGTATATGACCCACGCCCAGAAACTTTATAAACAAGCAGGATTTGAATATATAGATAGCGCCTTGGGCGATACGGGCCATTATTCCTGCCCGGTGCATATGCTGAAAACACTGTAGTTTTGACTTTAAAAAAATTAAAAACTCACTTCGCGGAATCACTCAAAGGGTTATATCCTTCGGAAGAAATACTATCGTTTTTCAACATTCTTTCTGAAGAATATCTAAAACTGTCCCGTATTGAAATCGCTTTAAACCCTGAAAAAATCGTTTCAGAAACGGAAACCGAAAAATTTCAGAAAGCAATTCTTCGTCTACAAAATCACGAACCCCTTCAATACATAATGGGCGAAACCGAATTTTACGGCTTGACTTTTAAAGTAAATAAACACACCCTAATTCCCCGTTCGGAAACAGAGGAATTGGTAGAATGGATATATAAAGAATTCAGCAATCAACAATCAACAATCAACAATCAACAATTTCTCGATATCGGCACCGGCAGCGGTTGCATCGCAATTTCACTCGCCAAAAATCTTCCCAATGCAAAAGTCTCGGCGTTGGACATTTCAGAAGAAGCCTTAAAAATTGCACAACAAAACGCTGAAATAAATAAAGTAGAAGTTGACTTTATCCAATTGGATATTTTAAAAACGAAAACACTTCCAAAGAAATATGACGTCATAATCTCAAACCCGCCCTACGTCCGCGAATTGGAAAAAAAACAGATGCAGCAAAACGTTTTAAAATATGAACCGCCTTCCGCACTGTACGTCAGTAATGAAGACCCATTTCTTTTTTATGAAAAAATTGCCTCCTTGGCAAAATACCATTTAAACCAAAACGGCAAACTATTTTTCGAGATTAATGAGTATCTTGCTTTTGAATTGACCACGCTTTTAGAAGGCCAAGGATTTAAAAACATGCAAGTAAAAAAAGACATCTTTGGAAAAGATAGGATGATAAAATGCAACCTAAATGAACCAGCTAGATAAAATATGCGTTTTCTGCGGCAGTAGCGATGGCAACGATCTCGCAATAACCGATACCGCTATAAGACTGGGCGAAATCTTTGCCGAGCGAAACATCACATTGGTTTACGGCGCTGCCAAAATAGGCGTAATGGGCACCATCGCCAAGAGCGTTCTGGACAATAATGGAAATGTTATCGGCATCATCCCAAATTTCTTAAAAAAAAAAGAAGTGGTCCATTTAGGGCTTACCGAACTTATTACTACAGAAAATATGCACGAGCGCAAGCTAAAGATGCATGAGGAGAGCGATGGCTTTATAGCACTCCCAGGCGGTATGGGCACTTTGGAAGAACTTTTTGAAATTATTACCTGGCTTCAGTTGGGGCTGCACCAAAAACCCATCGGTCTGCTGAACGTTAATGGTTTTTACAATGATCTTATTAAAATGCTCGAAACCATGGTGCGTAAAGGTTTTCTTTCCATGGAATACTACAACCTCCTTTTGGTGGATTCCAACCCAAATCATCTCCTAAAAAAAATGGAGGAATTCAAGATGCCACAATTGCCAAAGTGGCTGAATTCTGACAGGACATAATACGTTATTAACATATTTTCCTTCATTTTTAACAAATCAATTTTACTACATTCATTTTCTTAAATTTAAGCTATCTAACCTCTTAAATAATTGATTATGAATGCATCAAAAAAGTATTTTGCCGAAGCTCTCGGCACTTTCGCATTAGTTTTATTTGGTTGCGGTGCAGCTACTATAGCCAGCGTAACACAATCTGGCCCAGTTGGTATTGGCGTTTTAGGAATTGCCCTGGCCTTTGGCTTTGCCGTTTTGGTCATGGTTTATACCATTGGCCCAATTTCTGGATGTCATATCAACCCCGCTATTTCAATAGCTATGCTTGCTGCCGGAAAGCTTTCCGCCAAAGATACGGTTGGCTACGTAATTGCCCAATGTATAGGCGCTATTGCTGCCGCAGGGCTTCTGTACTTACTAGCTACAGGAAGCGCTGGTTTTGTTATGCCAGAATGGGGTTTGGGCTCTAACGGATGGGGCGCTGGATATGGAGGCGAATACAATATGACTTCGGCGCTTATCGCTGAATTTGTTTTCACCTTTTTGTTTTTGATGGTTATCTTCGGAACAACTTCAGAAAGGCACACTGCACCAATGATGGCGGGGCTTGCAATAGGTGTGTCCTTGGCGTTGATACATATGGTCATAATCCCAATTACGGGCACTTCCGTTAATCCGGCTCGTAGTTTGGGACCGGCTTTATTTTCAGGAGGTATGGCTTTGCAGCAATTATGGTTATTTATTGTCGCCCCAATTGGTGGCGGACTTTGTGCTGCGCTGGTTCGTAAAATTTTTATCGATGATTAATTGCTAATATTTTGTTGAAAATTTCAGTAACAAACCTCATAGTTTTTAAAAAGCTGTGAGGTTTAAAATTTTATATTTGTTTTTATGAATATTGAACAGCAAATCACAACCCTCCGCAACGAGCTCCGCGAGCATAACTATAACTATTACGTACTCGATACACCTACAATTTCCGACTTTGAGTTTGATCAAAAACTAAAGCAACTTCAAGAGATGGAAAAGGCACATCCGGAATTTCACGATCCCAATTCGCCAACTTTAAGAGTGGGTGGTGAAATAACCAAAAATTTTGAAACCGTCCCGCATACCTATAGGATGTTCTCTTTGGATAATTCCTACTCAAAGGAAGACCTGGAAGATTGGGAAAAACGCATCGAAAAAATGGTTGACGGCAAAGTAGAATTTACCTGTGAGCTTAAATACGACGGGGCATCCATAAGCCTAACGTATGAAAATGGCAAACTGAAAAAAGCCGTAACCCGTGGCGACGGCTTTCAGGGCGATGACGTTACCGCAAACGTAAAGACCATACGTTCGGTGCCCTTACAATTGAAAGGCGATTATCCGCCACTCTTTGATATTCGGGGCGAAATAGTTTTGCCCTTTGAAGGCTTCGCAAAGATGAATGCAGAAAGAGTAGATTTGGGCGAAGAACCTTATCGAAACCCACGTAACACAGCATCGGGCAGTTTAAAATTGCAAGACAGCGCAGAGGTTGCCAAGCGTCCGCTCGATTGTCTTTTATACAGTTTGAAAGGCGAACGGCTTCCCATAAAAACCCAATTTGAAAGCCTCGAAAAAGCAAGGCAGTGGGGCTTTAAAGTTCCCGAAGCCGCCAAACTCGCCAAAAATCTGGAAGAAGTGTTGGAGTTCGTGAATTATTGGGACATTCACCGCCACGAACTTCCCTACGAAACCGATGGGGTAGTAGTAAAGGTGAACAACCTGCAGCAGCAGGAAGAGCTGGGCTACACCGCAAAATCGCCCCGCTGGGCGATGGCCTATAAATTCAAGGCAGAGCAGGTTTCCACCGTTTTAAATCAAATCACTTATCAGGTAGGTAGAACGGGCGCCATCACGCCAGTTGCAAACTTGGAGCCTGTAGAGTTGGCGGGAACCATCGTAAAACGCGCCTCCTTACACAACGCAGACCAGATTGCAAAGCTCGACATCCGCGAGGGCGATACGGTTTTTGTGGAAAAGGGCGGTGAAATAATTCCGAAAATTATCGGGGTAGATTTTACCCAGCGCGACCCGAATTCTTTGCCAACAAATTACATAACCGAATGTCCTGAATGCGGAACGACTTTGGTCCGCACCGAAGGCGAAGCACAGCACTATTGCCCCAATACCGAAGGATGCCCGCCACAAATTATTGGCCGAATCCAGCATTTCATTTCCCGCAAGGCAATGGATATTGAAGGTTTGGGCGGCGAAACCGTCGCACTTTTGGTAAACAACGGTTTGATAAATAATTATGCCGATTTGTATCTTTTAAAAGAAGAACAGATCATTCCCTTGGAACGAATGGCGCAGAAAAGCGCTGAAAATATGATTAATGGAATTGAAGCTTCCAAAGAGATTCCGTTCGAGAGAGTCCTTTTTGCCTTGGGAATAAGATACGTAGGCGAAACCGTGGCCAAAAAGCTTGCGAAGCATTACAAAACAATAGATGCCTTAAAAAACGCTTCTGAAGAAGAGCTTGTAACTGTTGACGAAATAGGCGAACGAATCGCCCAAAGCGTGATTTCATTTTTAGCCTCCGAAGAAAATATCGCTATTATTGAACGGCTAAAAAGTTATGGCGTGCAATTAGAGATTTCCGCAGAAAAACTTGCCAACCAAACCAATACTTTAAATGGAAATACCTTCGTTGTTTCCGGCGTCTTCACAAAAGTTTCTCGCGATGAACTTAAAAAGTTGATCGAGGACAACGGCGGCAAGGTTTCCAGTTCCATTTCGTCCAAAACCAATTATGTGGTGGCAGGCGAGAATATGGGGCCAAGCAAAAAAACCAAGGCCGAAAGTTTGGGCGTCGCCATCATTTCCGAAGACGATTTTTTACAAATGATTTCATAATTGAAAGCAGAAAAGCACTGAAAATAGCTATTTTTGCCACTCAAGAATTGGGCATTCCATGTTGAAAAAAGTAAAGCGAAATTCCTTAAAAAAGCATATTGAAAAAAACCTGACGGAGCGTGATTTTTCAAAGCGAAACGAACCTTTAAAGTATTTGGGCTTTGTGGTTGACGAATCTTTTTTTGACGATTTTGAAATGCTTTATGAGTTTGGGAAAGAACTCGGTCTGCAGCGAAAGGACGTTAAGCTTTTCACATTTGCCGAAACGCGAAGAAAAATACCGTCGCTTCGGCAAAACCAAATAACCAATAAGGAATTTACGTGGCGCGGAGAGATACATAACCAAAACGCACAGGAGTTTCTAGACTTTCCTTTTGATGTGCTTATAGGGTATTACAAACGAAAACACGAGTTTTTGGGAGCAATGGTAGCGCAAAGCAAAGCAAAATTCAAAATTGGTTTTAATGGGGCCGATGAGCGACTTTTTGATTTACTTTTAATCGTTGACCTTCAAAAACCCGAAGCTTTTAAAAGTGAAGTAAAAAAATATTTAAAAATCTTAAAAAAAATAGATTGATATGAAAGAATTAGTTGGAACTGGCGTAGCGTTGATTACCCCTTTTAATAGTGACTTTTCCGTAGATATGGAAGGGCTTAAAAATGTAGTGAATTTCAGCATTGAGAACGGAATTGACTATTTAGTGGTACTGGGGACGACTGCCGAAAGCGCAACGCTTTCAAAAGAGGAAAAACAACTGGTTATCAATACTATTGTTTCTGCAAATAATGGTCGTTTACCTTTGGTATTAGGAATTGGCGGCAATAATACGCAGGAAGTAATTTCAGAAATGAAGACCCGTGACCTATCGGCTTTTACCGCTATACTTTCGGTTTCTCCTTTTTACAATAAACCTACGCAAGAAGGGATTTATCAACACTTTGCTGCAATTGCAAATGCTGCTCCGCTACCGATAATTTTATACAACGTTCCCGGAAGAACAGCTTCAAACATGCTTCCGGAAACGGTAATCCGTTTGGCGAATGATTTTGAAAAAATTATTGCGATTAAAGAAGCGGCCGGAGATATTGTACAGGCAATGAAATTGATTTCTGGTTGCCCAAAAGACTTTCTCGTAATTTCTGGTGATGATATGATAACCTTACCAATGGTACTTGCGGGAGGAGCGGGTGTAATTTCGGTAATTGGCGAAGGTTTCCCAAAGGAATTTTCAAAAATGGTGAAACTTGGATTAGATAGAAAAGTAGATGAAGCTTACGAAATCCATTACAAAATAGCTCCTGCAATCGATTATATTTTCGCTGAGGGAAATCCTGCCGGAATAAAGGCAGTTTTTAAATCATTGGGAATTTGTGGCGACACCGTAAGGCTTCCTTTGGTGGGAGTTAGCGATGGGTTGAGGACCAAAATAGATTCCTTTATCAAGAATTTCTAAAATAGTTCTTTTCCGCTAATGCGTTAAATATTTCAAAAGGCTTATAAATAATAGCCTTCAGCGCAATATTTTAGCCAAAGAATAAGTTTGTCCAATCATGTTTAATTCCCTATTTTTGCACGATGTTTTTTAAGCCCATGCGATTACCACTTTTTATTTTACTTTGTTTAACCGTACTTCTTTCGTCTTGTAGCCAGTATCAGCAAGTGTTGCGAAAGGATGATATGGGAAAAAAATACGCTTTCGCCGATTCACTTTACAGAATTGGAAAATACAGAAAAGGCCTTAAATTGATGGAGCAATTAGTGCCAGCATACAGAGGAAAGCCACAGGGTGAAAAATTGATGTTTATCTACGCAAATACATATTACAACTTGGAAGATTACTATCTTTCAGGATATCAATTTGAAAGATTTACCCAAGCCTATCCACAGAGTGACAGTGTTGAAATAGCGGCTTTTAAATCTGCAAAAAGTTTTTATCAGCTTTCACCCAGATATTCCCTCGACCAAAAAGATACCGATAAAGGTCTTGAAAAATTGCAGGAATTTATAAACCAATATCCAAACTCAGACAAACGCACCGAGGCAAATACATTGGTGGCAGAGTTGCGAAATAAATTGGAAAAAAAGGAATATGAGGTCGCAAAGCAATATTTGCGGGTAGAGGATTATAAAGCGGCCATTGGTGCTTTCGATAATTTTATAACAGATAATCCTGGCTCAATTTACAGGAAGGATGCCTTTTACGGAAGATTTGTAGCCGCTTATAAATTAGCTATAAACAGTATTCCCGTTTTGGTGCAGGAACGTCTGCGCGAGGCAAAAGTTTATTACAATAATTTTATGAAATATTATAAGGATTCAGACCTCGCTCCCGAAGCATTGGAAAATTATCAGGATATAGAGAGTAGAATTGAACCTTTAGAAACAGAACCCACTATTTAATTATTTTTTACTATGGATATTAAAAATTCAGATGCGCCAATCAATACCGTTACGCTTGACAAAAATAAAATTGACGAGCCAACGAATAATATTTATGAGGCTATTTCCATTATTTCGAAACGTGCTTCACAAATAAACGGTGATATTAAAAAAGAACTACTTGAGAAACTTGACGAGTTTGCCACTTATAATGACAGTTTGGAAGAAATTTTCGAAAACAAAGAGCAGATAGAGGTTTCTAAGTTCTATGAAAGACTTCCAAAACCACACGCTTTGGCAGTACAGGAATGGCTCGAAAACAAAATCTACTACCGCAACACCAAAGACGAAGTAGTGGAATAATAAAAGTTATATTTATAACTTTTAAAAACTAACAGAATGGCTGTTTTGAACGGGAAAAATATCTTGCTTGGCGTTACCGGCGGGATTGCCGCGTACAAAACAGCTTTTTTAGTTAGATTACTTATAAAAAAAGGAGCCAACGTAAAAGTTGTAATGACAGATTCAGCAAAGGAATTTGTTACTCCACTTACCCTCGCAACGCTTTCAAAGAACGAAGTGTTTTCTTCTTTTACCGATGAAAAAGAAGAAAACAGCTTTAAAGAGCCCAAATGGAACAACCACGTAGAATTGGCTTTGTGGGCCGATTTCTTTTTGATTGCTCCAGCCACTGCCAATACCCTTTCCAAAATGGCAAATGGCGCCTGCGATAATCTTTTGCTTGCGTGCTACCTTTCGGCAAAATGCCCCGTGTATTATGCCCCTGCAATGGATTTGGATATGTACCAACACCCATCAACTGCAGATACCTTTAAGAAGTTAGAAAGCTTCGGAAATATTCAAATCCCCGCGGCTTTTGGCGAATTGGCCAGCGGTTTGGTAGGGCAGGGCAGAATGGCGGAACCAGAGGAAATTGTTTCCTTTTTGGAAAATGACATTTTATCAAAACTTCCGCTTAAAGGGAAAAAATTTTTGATTACTGCAGGCCCTACCTATGAAGCCATTGACCCCGTTCGTTTTATTGGCAACCATTCTAGCGGAAAAATGGGTTATGCCATTGCCGAAATTGCCGCTTCACTTGGCGCTGAGGTTGTTTTGATTTCCGGCCCCACGGCATTAAAACTTGAAAATGATTTTGTGAAAATAATTCACGTTACTTCTGCGGAAGAAATGTACAATGCTGCGCAAGAATATTTCGACAAATGTAACATGGCCATTTTAAGCGCCGCTGTTGCCGATTATCGCCCTTCGGAAGTTGCTTCAGAAAAAATCAAAAAGAAAACTGACGATTTAACACTTCAACTTACTAAAACAAAAGACATATTGGCTTCGCTGGGCGAAATAAAGGAAGACCAGTTTTTGGTAGGTTTTGCTTTAGAAACCGAAAACGAAGAAGAAAATGCAAAATTGAAACTGAAAAAAAAGAATTTAGATTTAATTGTGTTAAATTCGCTTCGGGACAAAGGTGCGGGCTTTCAGACCGACACCAATAAAATTACTTTGATAACCAAAGACAATAAAGTGCTTCCTTTTCCTGTTAAACCTAAAAAAGAAGTAGCTAAAGATATTTTAGAATATATTATAGAACAGACAAATGCGTAAAATTTTACTTTTCTTATTATGTGCTATTACTGTGTTTTCTGCACAGACTCAAGAACTTAATTGCACCGTTTCCATAGATGCCGAACAGACCGGCCAGCCCAATCTACAAATTTTCCGAACGCTGGAAACACAATTGCGGGAGTTTGTAAACAATACAAAATGGACCGATAAGGAATACAAAAACCAAGAACGCATAGATTGCAACATGACATTGGTTGTAAGCGATTATGATGGCGACTCCTTTACTGGCACATTGCAAATACAGTCTTCCCGTCCCGTTTTTGAATCTACTTACGATAGCCCTGTTTATAATTATTTCGATAGGCAGGTACAATTCAATTATAAGGAATATGAGCCATTGAACTTTAATATCAACACATTTGGTTCAAACCTTGTTTCTATTATAGCCTTTCATGTTTATACCATTATCGGGTTGGATGCGGATACCTTTTCACCTAATGGCGGAACGCCTTATTTTGAAGTTGCGAAGCAAATTACAAATACTGCTGCCTCCAGTAACTTTCAAGGCTGGAAAGCCACGGATGGGAACCAGTCCAGATTTCGCTATAATGATGCGCTGTTATCTTCAGTTTACAAAGAATTCCACGATGTGATGTACCAATACCACCGTGAAGGGCTTGATATTATGGCCTCAGACCAGAAAAAGGCGAAGCAGGAGATTGCCGATGCCATTAATATTCTGAAAGGTATCAATGACCGTCGCCCTAACTCTTTCTTGGTCCGAACTTTCTTTGATGCTAAAAGCGACGAAATACAGGCTATTTTTAGCGGTGGGCCACAGGTTGATATCACAAGATTAATTGAAAACCTAAACAGACTTGCACCAACAAAACGAAGCAATTGGTCTGAAATCAAGTTTTAATTTTCTTTCAACAACTCTAGACCAGTTAATTACTTTCTTTTAAATTTATACTTTCAAAATTCTGACCTTGAATTTTGAAAATACTAACATCCATAAATTAAAATTTCATTGTGATAACCAGCCTCGCCATAAAAAACTATGCGCTTATTGAAGATATTCGCGTTGATTTAAGCGAAGGCCTCACTATTATTACTGGTGAAACAGGTGCTGGTAAATCAATCCTCTTAGGAGCTTTAGCGCTTGTCTTAGGAAAACGCGCAGATTTAAGTAGTGTAAAGGATCCTTCAAAAAAATGTATAATTGAAGGATATTTTTCAATAAAAAACTACGAGCTGCAAAATATTTTTCAGGAAAACGATCTTGATTATGACCCCAATACCATAATACGTCGCGAAATATTGCCCACCGGAAAATCACGCGCATTTGTGAATGATACGCCCGTTGCTTTGGTACAGTTGCAGGCACTTGCACCTTATTTAGTGGATGTGCACAGTCAGCATGAAACTTTGGAAATCGTTTCCGAAACTTTTCAAATGGAAGTGATTGACGCCTTGGCTGGAAATGCCGAACTTTTAAAGACCTATAAGTCACAATTTGAAGATTTCAAAAAAACTTCTGAAGCACTTTCAAAATTGAAACTTCAAAAAGATACTGCCTCCAAAGAACTTGATTACAATACTTTTCTCTATAATGAATTGCAACAGGCCAACTTAAAAAAGCTAAACCAGCTAGAGTTGGAAGAAGCATACGAAACACTTAATAATGCTGAAGCAATTCAGGAAGCGCTAGCCAATGCAAACCAACTTTTGGATGAAGAGCAAATAGGAAGTTTGCAAACTGCCAAGGAAGCACGGATTTTATTGGGAAGAATAAAAGGTTTTTCAAAAAAATTTGAGGATTTCTGGCAGCGGTTGAATAGTGCAATTATTGAAGTGGAAGACATTGCTGCTGAAATAAACATTGCCGCGGAAAATATAGAAGCCGATCCTGAAATGCTTTTTCAGGTAAACGAGAAACTTCAAATTTTATATAAACTACAGCAGAAACATAGTGTTTCCTCGGTTTCTGAATTAATTGAAATAGAAGAGAAGCTCGAAGAAAAAGTAAGCACTACATTGGGTTTGGACGAGCAGATAGAAAAATTTGAAAAGCAAAAACTTCAGTTGCGCGAAACTGCTTTAAAAACCGCAGAACAACTTCATATAAAAAGAATGGAGGCAATACCCACACTTAAGAAAAAGCTTGAGGAAACGCTTTTTCCATTGGGTCTGCCCAATGCACAATTTTATTTTAAGCTTGTCTCTTCAGAAGAATTTAAAAACAATGGAACCGACGTGTTACAATTATTGTTCACGGCAAACAAAGGTTTAGCGTTTGGACCATTAAAGAAAGTAGCGTCCGGTGGCGAAATGAGCCGCATTATGCTGGCCATTAAAGCAGTTTTGGCAGACTACAAAAAACTGCCCACCATCGTTTTTGATGAGATTGACACAGGTGTTTCAGGTGAAATTGCCCACAAGATGGCAGGTATTATGCACCAAATGAGCAAAACAATGCAGCTATTGAGCATAACGCACTTGCCGCAAATAGCCGCAAAAGGCGACCATCATATAAAAGTGTACAAAGAAGATAAAAACGAAATTACGGCCACCCACTTGAAACTTTTGAATGAAGAAGAGCGCGTTGTTGAAATTGCACAAATGCTTGGCGGAAAAAATCTTTCTCAAGCTGCTATAGCCAATGCAAAGGAATTATTGAATTAAAACGTATCTTTACTTTTCAAAATTAAGATTGAAACTGAAAATCTATTCAACCATAAAATAAATTAAAACATGTCTTATAATTTACTTAAAGGAAAACGTGGAATCATCTTTGGGGCGCTGGACGAGAATTCAATTGCTTGGAAAACCGCAGAACGCGTTCACGAAGAAGGGGGAAAATTTGTACTTACCAATGCGCCCATTGCGCTGCGAATGGGACAAATAAAAGAACTTGCCGAAAAAACAAATTCTGAAGTGATTCCAGCGGATGCAACCAGTATCGACGATTTAGAGAATTTGGTAACAAAGGCAACCGAAATTCTAGGGGGCAAGCTGGATTTTGTGCTTCACTCCATTGGAATGTCTGTAAATGTTCGCAAAGGCAATCACTATACCAGCCAGAACTACGATTTTACACATAAAGGCTGGGATATTTCCGCAGTTTCTTTCCATAAAACTATGCAAGTACTTTACCAGAAAGATGCAATGAATGAATGGGGGAGTATTATAGCCCTTACTTATATGGCCTCACAGCGTGTTTTTCCAGATTATAATGATATGGCAGACAACAAAGCGTATTTGGAAAGTATTGCGCGCAGTTTTGGATATTTTTTCGGAAGAGATAAAAAAGTTCGCGTTAATACTATTTCGCAATCACCCACCCCAACTACAGCGGGACAAGGTGTAAAAGGTTTTGATGGCTTTATTAGCTACGCAGATAAAATGTCTCCGCTGGGCAACGCAACGGCTTTGGATTGTGCCAATTACACAGTTGCTATGTTTAGCGATTTGACAAAGCGGGTAACCCTTCAAAACCTATACAATGATGGTGGTTTTTCAAACATGGGGGTTAGTGACGCAGTAATGGAAGCCTTTGTAGGAAAAGAATAAATTTGTAATAAAAAATAGGAATATAAGATCCTTTTTTATCGGAAAGATAAAAAAGGATCTTTTTTATATGGAATGATTGGAAAGTATTTGAATAAATATTGGACATTAACATTTTTTTAGATACTTTTAGACTGTATTAACTAAATTATTATTTATGAAAAAATTTACACTATTAATTTTAGCTTTCTGTGGTGTTTTATCCACGACGGAAGCACAATTTATTCAACCCAGTCCTTCTGCCTATGGAGCACGAAGCGCAGGTGTTGAAAACCAACAACAGCCAAGAGCTTCCTTAGAAGAACTTTTGGCACGTCTTCAAAGCAATGGGAATAAAACTGGATTGGATTCCCAGCATTTTACACAAAGGGAGAGAGAGATTTTAGGAGCTCATTTTAGAGATCAAAATCAAGGGAATAGATCACCGCAAGCAACACTTTTAGAAGAAGGGTTTGATGACATAACCACCTTACCAGGAGCTGGGTATAGTCTAATAAACGTTAGTGATGCCCCTGGATTGACCGATTGGTTTCAAGGAAATGATCTAGTGTTTCCAGCACACGCTGGGGGACCCACATCATACATTGGTGCTAATTTCAATAACACAGCCGGAAGCGTTATTAACAATTTCTTGATAACCCCTGTGCTTTCGTTGGAAAATGGTGATGAAATTACCTTCTGGACCCGCACCACTACGGCCAGTACTTTTCCAGATAGATTGGAAGTGAGAATAGACCCAGACGGTTCTAATGTTGATCCATCGGGCCCTTCTAGCGTAGGTTCTTATACAGAATTATTGTTAGAGATCAATCCTACCTTGGTAACAGGGGTTTATCCAGATGTATGGACTGAATTTACCGTAACTGTTTCCGGACTTGCTGGGCCAACTGACACAAGAGTAGCTTTCAGATATTGGGTTACAGACGCAGGACCTGCTGGAAATAATTCAGATTATATTGGTATTGATTCATTAACGATTGAAGAAGGCGCTGGCGGTGGCGGTGGCGACCCCACCGTATATGCGGCTAACCTTAGAGCATCATGTGGACTTGACTTTGGAACATTCCCTCTGCCTGGTCCTTATAATCTTACACCTATTGCACCAAATAGTAGTTCTATTTATGGAGGCGATTTTGACGGGACAGGAACATTATATGCTTTTAACGGTACAACCTCAACCCTGTTGACTTTAGATCCAGGTACTGGAGCCGAAACTATAGTAGGTCCTATTACCGGATTACTTCCCGCTGAAACTCTAAGAGGAATGGCTTGGAATGAAGCTGATGGATCTATGTATATATTAGCAGGACAAGGTGAAGTAGGTTCTATTTACACCATTGATCTTACTACTGCCGCAGCAACACTTGTGGGAAGCAGCACCATTACTGGGTGGCTACCTATCTGGTTGGCGATTGACAATAATGGAAATGCATTTATGGCAGATATAGGGCTAGATAGTCTTTATTCAGTAGATTTAACTACTGGTACTGCAACATTAATAGGTGCATTGGGAGTCAATATCAATTTTGCACAAGATGCAGATTTTGATCCAGATTCAAATACCCTATACATGGCAGCTTACGTTGGTGGTGGAGTAAACTTTTTTGCCTCTGTCGATACCACAACTGGAGTAGCTACAACATTGGGCTCTGTAAATTCTGACTGTGCTGAATTGGGATTGGTTGCAATCCAAGGTACAGGTGGAGGTGGAGGTGGTTGCTCTATTGTGAGTGACTGTAACTTAACTGATGTAACCCCTGATGATTCAACTAGTTCAGAAATTTGGGATAGACCTTTTGCTGATGGTACTTGCTGTTCAGGATTAGGCCCGGTTTCTTATGATGTGTATGGCCCATTTACAGTAGATGTAACAGGACTTTACACAATTGATAGTGATCAAGATGGTGGCGCTTGGGATGGTTTTATATTTTTATATGAAAATTGTTTTGATCCTTTAGATCCAACTACAAATTTTGTAGCTGCTGACGATGATGGACCGGGTGGAGTTGGAACTTCACAAATTTTGGATGTTAACCTTACCGCTGGTACTGAATATTATTTTATTACTACAGGTTTTGCTGCTGGAGATTTCGGTGCTTTTACCACTACTATTACTGGAGTAGGTACGGCTTCTTGCGGTGGTCCTGTAGTAACTTATGACGATTGTGCAGGTGCTATTGATCTTTCCTGCGGGGATAGCGTAGTAGGCGAGACGCTAACGGCCACGGATTCTGGCGGGAACGCCGCTCCTGACGTTTTCTACAAGTTCACCGGTGACGGTTCTGCGCAGTTGGTTACCATTTCGCTTTGCGCTGCCACGGATTATGATTCTGTGCTCCGTGTTTTCGACGACTGCGACCTTGCCAACGAGCTTGCCTTTAACGATGACTCTTGCGGGCTTCAGAGCGAGCTTACCTTTACCTCAGACGGGACCTCGACATATTACATTATGGTTGAGGGCTTCGGCAGCAACTCGGGCAACTTCAGCCTTGACGTCACCTGTGCCGAGCCGTTGCCTAATGACGACTGCAGCGGCGCGATAGCCTTGAGCTGTGGCGATTCAGTGGCCGGCACCACCGATGGCGCTACCGTCGACAACGGCGTGGCCCCTGATTGCGGCACAGCGGTTACCTCCCCCGGGGTATGGTACAGTCTTGACGACAACAGTGGCCTTCCCGGGACCATTACGCTCTCGCTTTGCAACGGTACGGATTACGACTCCAAGATATCTGTGTATACGGGCGACTGCGGCGCGCCGCCGCTTACCTGCGTTGACGGGAACGATGACTCTTGTGGCCTTCAGAGCGAGATTACCTTCAATAGTGACGGCAACACGAGCTACCTGATCCTGGTGCACGGCTTTGGCGGGGCTACGGGCAATTTCACCCTTGACGTTACCTGTACCCCAACCCCTCCTCCCAACGATATGATCGTGAACTCTATTGACGTTGACGAGATAGGCTTCCCTTATACGGATCCCTCTGTGGCAATGCCTGCCGCCACTACGGAGAACGGCAATCCTGCGGGTTGCGACCTTACTGGGGCAAATGGGGTTTGGTATAACTTTGTGTCTGCCGGCGACGGTACGGCCAATGCGACGATCGTGACCCCTGGCGGTGCCAGTTCGGTTACTTTCTATACGGCTCCCAACGAGAATGCCTCGGAAACGGACCTTACCCTTGTGGGGCAGCAGAGCAACCAGTGTGGCCCGGGTACCTCCGCGTCCATATTTACGTTGGCCGGCCAGGCTTACTATGTGTTTGTGCTGAACTCAGGGGCTGTTACCGATATCGTTATAGACGGCACCAACCTTGGGGTGTCTGACAATGCCATTTCCGGTTTCAGCTATTATCCGAACCCTGCCCAGGGCGTGCTGAACCTGAAGAGCGTTGACAACATCGAGCAGGTCTCGCTTTACAACCTTCTCGGCCAGCGCGTGATGGACAGCCAGGTTGGCGCTGCGGAGGCTAGTCTGGACGTTTCCGGGCTGAGCACCGGCACCTACCTGATGAAGGTCACCGTGAACGGCCAGGTGGGCACCTATAAAGTGCTAAAGCAATAGCGTATAGGTCAACCTTGATTTTATGGAACCACCCGCATTTTGCGGGTGGTTTTTTTGTATACGATATTCAATGAATTTACTGAAAATTTTCTCAAAACTTTATTTATGCATATAAATTATCGCCATAGTGTTAATTTTATGTATTATTAGTAGAAAATGTAAAATCTTATTATCAAAAACTTTGATTTTTATTTTTTTTAGAATAGCTTTAATCCTCAAAATCAATTACTAACTAAACTAATATTATTATGAAAAAAATTACGATGTTAATTTTGCTCATGATCTGTGCTATAGGTTATAGTCAGACTGATGCAAAATCGGCAGCAGCTAAGGCTTCTGTCACTCCTCTGAAACAGCAAAAGGAGAATAAGGCTGTTCAACAAATGAAAAACGAATTTAAGTATGAAGGTTCGTCAGCAACAGATACCGGCTATAGGGCTTCAAATTATGTTCCTTTATTTGTAGTACCAGAACACAATGATAGCTCTAATGACCAAGAAATTGCTCTTCCGGGAAGAAATGCAGCCGTCTTAATACAGCAAACGCAACCAATATTTAGAGCTTATGAAGCATTAACGGTTGCTGAAGAAGCAGAAATTTTTGCTGCAGAACAAGAAGCGCTAACTACAAACGTAGAATATAATCCCGAGATTCAGTATGTAAATTCACTTGCTGCAATCATACCTACAGCAGGGGCTACTGAAACTTTTGCGGTAGTTACAGGAGATTTTTTCTATGATCCAACCGATGGTGTTAACGGTGGGCCTGGAGGAAATTGTACTACAACCTCTTCAGGTGATCCAGGCGATTATCCTAACTGCGGTTGTACAACTACAACTACATTAACTGGCACCGGTCTTTCTGTAGAGTTTTTGTCATTTAATATTTTTGGAAATTTTGATGTGCTGAATATTTATGATGGGCCCGATACCAGCTCTCCCCAAATTTATGATAGTAACTTAAATGCTTCAACAGATACATTGGCAGGTATGATTGCAGCTAATGGCTCGGCGATTTTTAACTCCACTTCTGGAGCATTAACTTTTGAGTTTACTGCTACTACTGTAGTTAATACCTGTGGTTGGGAAGTTGAAGTACTTTCTGCGGGTGGCGGCGGAGGTGGTGTATGCGGAAATCCAATGCTGGAAATCAATCAGGATGTACAAGATACTTGTATGGCTAACATTTCTCAAACAGGCCTTGCGCAGTCCTATATTCCTCTTGAATCAGAAGCTGCGGGTGCAGGTATTAAATTTACTGCTGTATCTTCAGGCCTTGATGTGGAATTGTCTTTATGGGATGGTCTTCCAAATGCTGGCGGAACCATGCTTGCAAGTGGAATTACCCAAACCGATGGCACAGAATGGGCTGATGTGTTTTGGGATCCAGTAGTTAGCGTTACGGTGGGTACAACTTACTATATCGTTATTGATGGAGATATCACATTGCCTTGTATAGCAGGGTCTACAAACAATCCTTATCCCGATGGAAATGTATATGCAAATGCTGGTTATAATCCATTCCCAACTTTTGATTATACTTTTAGAACCTATAGCTGTGATGGCGGTGGCGGTGGAACTGCCTGTAGCGAATCCAATCCTTCAAACAATTTTGAAAATGGATTTACTTCATCAAATAATACTCCTCAAGTTATAGCTGCAGATATAACTGTACCTGCAGATACTGATTTTAACTTGGATGCTCTTCAGGCTAATTGGTTAGTTTTTGATGGTGAAGTAATTATCTCAGCAGATATTACTATATATAATGACCTAGGCGGACTTCCTGACCCTTCTTCTGTTGTCGCCACACTTACTGGGGTCGTTCCGACTTCCCAAGCTGTGATAGGTGATTTCCCTGCGAATTCTGCGCTTGATGCGTTAGAATTAAATTTTGATATTTCGCCTGTAATGCTGAATGGGCAAAGCGGATCTCCTACTACATATTGGATAAGTATTTATGTTGACAATACTTCTGCAAATGGTTCTTTCTGGGAAAATAGTACTGCCTCAACAGTTGGTAATGATGGAGCTTTTTCTCCTGATGCGGGTGTAACTTGGGCAATAGCTTTACCTGGTTCCGATCAGGTTTATGAATTTTCTGGAATTTGCGAACCAATTGGTGGAGGCCCTACTTGTACAAGTACAGCCTATGACAGTACAGCTGTTCCTTTTGACATTGACGGAAGCGGTAATCAGACTGCCGATTGTGCAAATGCTCCAAACCTTATTCCCGTTACCGTAAGTGACGCGGGAACAATAGGTACAGATGCAATTCTTGAAAATATTACTATAGATATCGCACATACTTTTACTGCAGATCTTGACCTGTATCTAGTTTCTCCCAATGGAACGGAATTATTGTTGGCTAATGATCTTGGTGGTGGTATTGACGATGGTTACAACGGAACAATGTTTGAAGATGGTGGTGCCGACATTACATTGGCTACTGCTCCTTTCGGAGTTGGACCCTATGAGCCAATGGGCGGCACCTTTGCAGCCGCATTTGCCGGTGAAGATATCACGGGTGACTGGAACTTAAAGGTTTGTGATGACGCAGGTGGTGATACAGGACAAGTACTTCAGTTTTCAATGTCTATCTGTGTGCCTCCAGTTATTACAAATGACGATTGTTCTAATGCATATGATCTTTCCTGCGGGGATAGCGTAGTAGGCGAGACGCTAACGGCCACGGATTCTGGCGGGAACGCCGCTCCTGACGTTTTCTACAAGTTCACCGGTGACGGTTCTGCGCAGTTGGTTACCATTTCGCTTTGCGCTGCCACGGATTATGATTCTGTGCTCCGTGTTTTCGACGACTGCGACCTTGCCAACGAGCTTGCCTTTAACGATGACTCTTGCGGGCTTCAGAGCGAGCTTACCTTTACCTCAGACGGGACCTCGACATATTACATTATGGTTGAGGGCTTCGGCAGCAACTCGGGCAACTTCAGCCTTGACGTCACCTGTGCCGAGCCGTTGCCTAATGACGACTGCAGCGGCGCGATAGCCTTGAGCTGTGGCGATTCAGTGGCCGGCACCACCGATGGCGCTACCGTCGACAACGGCGTGGCCCCTGATTGCGGCACAGCGGTTACCTCCCCCGGGGTATGGTACAGTCTTGACGACAACAGTGGCCTTCCCGGGACCATTACGCTCTCGCTTTGCAACGGTACGGATTACGACTCCAAGATATCTGTGTATACGGGCGACTGCGGCGCGCCGCCGCTTACCTGCGTTGACGGGAACGATGACTCTTGTGGCCTTCAGAGCGAGATTACCTTCAATAGTGACGGCAACACGAGCTACCTGATCCTGGTGCACGGCTTTGGCGGGGCTACGGGCAATTTCACCCTTGACGTTACCTGTACCCCAACCCCTCCTCCCAACGATATGATCGTGAACTCTATTGACGTTGACGAGATAGGCTTCCCTTATACGGATCCCTCTGTGGCAATGCCTGCCGCCACTACGGAGAACGGCAATCCTGCGGGTTGCGACCTTACTGGGGCAAATGGGGTTTGGTATAACTTTGTGTCTGCCGGCGACGGTACGGCCAATGCGACGATCGTGACCCCTGGCGGTGCCAGTTCGGTTACTTTCTATACGGCTCCCAACGAGAATGCCTCGGAAACGGACCTTACCCTTGTGGGGCAGCAGAGCAACCAGTGTGGCCCGGGTACCTCCGCGTCCATATTTACGTTGGCCGGCCAGGCTTACTATGTGTTTGTGCTGAACTCAGGGGCTGTTACCGATATCGTTATAGACGGCACCAACCTTGGGGTGTCTGACAATGCCATTTCCGGTTTCAGCTATTATCCGAACCCTGCCCAGGGCGTGCTGAACCTGAAGAGCGTTGACAACATCGAGCAGGTCTCGCTTTACAACCTTCTCGGCCAGCGCGTGATGGACAGCCAGGTTGGCGCTGCGGAGGCTAGTCTGGACGTTTCCGGGCTGAGCACCGGCACCTACCTGATGAAGGTCACCGTGAACGGCCAGGTGGGCACCTATAAAGTGCTAAAGCAATAGCGTATAGGTCAACCTTGATTTTATGGAACCACCCGCATTTTGCGGGTGGTTTTTTGTAGTATTACTCATACATTTAAAAAATTACTACTATATTCTTTGTCATTTCGTTTTTTAGTGATAGTTTTATGGAAGTTTAACTAAAAATTTTAATCAAATGAAAAAAATTACTTTACTACTAGCTTGTTTTATCGGGTCCGTGGGCTTGATTAATGCGCAAAGTTCATTTACAGGTGATGGTCTTACCCAAGAGCCAGCTGTAACAATTGAAAGTTTATTGACCCGTCTCCAAACTATTGGAAATGTTAGTGGAAACATTAACGAGTATTTTACTCCAGCTGAGCAGAGAATGTTAAATGTACACTTCAACGGTGTTGAGAATATTGCTCCAGTAGTTATAACACAAAGCAATACACAGAATATTGAGGCAGGAGCAGAAATAGCTTGTGCATCGCCAACTAGCTTCAGAAATAATAACGTTTTCCGTGCTTTTGACCTTGCCGGAGATTATGGTATTATGAACGGTTTGGATGTTACTGCTGTAGAGTTTGCAATTGGAACTATTTCAACCCCAACTGGGTTTCCAATTACGGCAAATATCTATTCAGCAACTCCAGGTGCATTTCCAGGTGGTACATTGACACTTCAGGGTACTGCAGTGTATAATGCCACTAATGCTGATGCCGCTACCATGATTACGCTTCCACTTACAGCTAATATTCCTCCAGGGGAGGCTATGGTTATGGAGCTTGTATTGGTAGATGATGGTACCGATACTAACTTTATGCGTTTTGGATGTAATAATGATGGTCAAACAGGACCAAGTTATATTCAAGCCCCTGATTGTGGTGCTGCTACACCTACTGACTTTGCCGCTTTAGGATTGACACAAGGTTTAGTTTGGAATGTACTTGGTGATGATGAGCCAGGTGGAGGCGGTGGCCCAGCTATGGCATTTGGTATCAACAATACAGCAGCTTCTTTAGTGAGCTGGGATCCAGCAGATCCATCTGCATTGACTACTTTAGGAGCTTCTCCTGCTGCAGGTTTTGAAAATGCGGGAGCAATTGATCCTAACGATGAAGGAACAGCTTATGTATTAGACAATGGCGGGGCTTTCTACAGTGTTGATCTTGCAAGTGGTGCTTATACTAGCTTAGGTACTATTGCTGGTCCAGGTACAGAAACTTGGGCGGGTGCCGAATTTGATCCATCAACAGGTGATTTATATGCAGTTTCAACAAATGTTACAACTTCATCATTGTCTTTAATTGATATTGCTGGAGTATCGTCAACACTTGTTGGCCCACTTACAGGAATGGCAGGAGCAATATCTCTTATCATTGACAATAATGGAGATGCTTATAGTCATGATATTGTAGATGATAACCTATACTTTATTGATTTAGCTACTGGTGCAGCTACTCCTGTTGGTCCACTTGGATTTAACGCTAACTTTGGTCAAGGTGGATGCTATGGAAATGGTAGTTATTATCTTTCTGCTTATAATGCAGACGCCGGTCAATCTCAGTGGAGAGAACTTGATGTTACTGATGGTAGTTCTACTTTAATTGGATTGTTTAACGGTGGTAGTGATCAAGTTGCCTGGTCTTCTGTAATAGGAGATACTCAAGGTGTTTCAGAAAATTCCTTAAAAGGTTTTTCTTACTATCCAAACCCAGCAAACGATGTAATTTCATTAAAAGCTGCTAACAGTATTGATTCTGTAGCTATCTATAACCTATTGGGTCAGCAAGTACTTAGCGCTAAAGTTGGTGCTACTACTTCAGACTTAAATATTGCTGGCTTAACCACTGGTACCTACATTATGAAGGTAACCGTTAATGGCCAGACTGGTACTTACAAAGTATTGAAAAACTAAATTTTCATAATTGATATGAAAAGCCATCTACGAAAGTAGATGGCTTTTTTTATTTGATTAAATTTGCGTGATGCAACGAAGTTATTCCTTTATAATTCCTGTTTTTAACCGCCCACAAGAAGTTAAGGAGCTTTTGGAAAGTTTTATGTACTTGGATTTTCATAAACATTATGAGATAGTTATAATAGAAGATGGTTCAACAGAAACCTCAGAAGGTGTAGTTAAAGAATTTTCTGAAAAACTTTCAATTTCATATTATTTTAAAAAAAATTCTGGTCCGGGAGATTCTCGAAATTTTGGAATGAAACACGCAAAAGGAAATTACTTTATTGTTCTAGATTCAGATTGTATTCTTCCGCCGCATTACCTATCAACTGTAGATGCGTTTTTGGAAAATAATTTTTTCCATTGTTATGGCGGGGCAGATGCGGCCCATCAAAATTTTACTCCTTTGCAGAAAGCTATAAATTATGCTATGACCTCCTTTTTTACTACTGGAGGAATTAGAGGAAGCGAAAAAAGTATTAATAATTTTGAGCCCAGAAGTTTTAATATGGGTATTTCAAAAGAAGCATTTGAAAAGACGGGAGGTTTTTCAAAAATTCATCCGGGAGAGGATCCTGATCTTTCCCAGCGCATATTAAAAAACGGCTTCCAAACAACCTTTCTTCCTAATGCTTTTGTGTACCACAAGCGAAGAATTTCTTGGAAAAAATATTACCTTCAGGTAAAGAAATTTGGATTAGTCCGCCCTATTTTAAATAAATGGCATCCTTCCGCAGCCAAATTCACTTATTGGTTTCCATCATTTTTTGTATTCTTTGTATTGTTTTCTGTTTTATTTTCTCTTTTTTTAAACTTATGGTTTAGTGTACCACTTCTATTATATTTAATTTTAATTTTAATAGATTCATCTTTAAAAAATAAGAGTTTTTACATAGGAATACTTTCAGTAAAAGCTGTTTTCGTACAATTTTTTGGGTATGGTATTGCCTTCATCAAATCCAGCTTTTTAATAAACTTTCTAAAGAAAGATCCACAGAAACAATTTCCCTTTTTATTTTTTAAGTAAATTTAATGACATTCAAAATAGCTACTATGGCAAAAGGATTCATGAAAAGCAGTAAAAATTTAAAAGTAAAACGGTTTTTTTTCTTTTTGTTTGTCGCGGCCATTTTTTGGATTTTGACAAAGTTTAGCAGGGAATTTACCACCAGCATGGTTGCTAAAATTCAGTATGAAAACATCCCAGAGACGACCGCCCTGGCTGATAAAAACTTACGGAATATTACCTTTGATCTTACCGCTAATGGTTTTGAAATTTTATTTTATAAGTTCAAAAAACCTACTATTGATATACAGGTAAGTAAATTTTATGATAAAGAAAAAGATCATTTTATTATTACAAAAAATGAGTTGACCCGTATGGTTTCTTCCAATTTTAATAGAAACTTGGCTATAAAAAACATCTCTGTTGAAGCACTGAAGGTTGCACTGGACCCCATCGTGCTAAAGAAAGTTCGCGTGCTGCCCAAATCCAAAATCACCTTTAAGGATGGCTTTAAGCCGATTGATAGTCTAAAAATAAAGCCAGATTCCGTGATTATTTCTGGCCCTGCGGGTAGCCTCAAAAATATTAATGCTATTCCAACCGAAATGATTTCACTTGAAAATATAGAAAAGGATATTTCAAAAACTGTAAAATTATATGACAATAACACAGCCATTGTTTCTGTTAAACCTAACAAAGTCTTAGTGAGCCTAAGGGTGGCAGAATTTTCACAAGGAAGTTTTACTCTCCCGGTTGAAGTAATCAACCTACCTCCCGATTTGGAAATAAAACTGGTGCCGGCTTCCGTAACTGTTACGTATGATGTTTCAGTAAATGATTTTTCGGAAATTTCAAAGGAAAACTTTAGGGTTATATGTGATTATTCAAAAAGAAACAAAACGGAAAATTTTATGCTCCCTACCTTGGATAAAATGCCGCCCAATATTCGCAATGTAGTTTTTGAACCAAAAAAAATTGACTTCTTTATTTTCAAATAATCAGCTTTTATAGCTTCATAAATAGAGCAAAGATGAAAATTGTGGGTCTTACTGGCGGAATAGGAAGTGGGAAAACTACTGTGGCAAAAATGTTTTCTGAGCTGGACGTGCCCGTTTATATAGCTGATGTTGAAGCCAAAAAACTGACCAATACATCCAAAGTCATTCGGCGAAAATTAATCAAATTGCTTGGAGAAGAAGCATATTCTGAGGATGGGCTGAATCGTATCTATGTTGCAAATAAGATATTTAACGATAAAAATTTATTAAATGCAGTAAATGAGATAATCCATCCAAAGGTTGCAGCCCATTTTAAAAAATGGGTTGCAAAGCAAAATGCGGATTATGTAATAAAGGAAGCGGCCATTCTTTTTGAAAATGGAGGCTATAAAGATTGTGATACCGTTATACTTGTTACAGCTCCAAAATCTGTAAGGATTAAACGAATTATGGCACGTGATAAAGCATCAAAATCCGAAATAGAGCAACGTATAAACAACCAATGGAGTGATGCAAAAAAAGAAAAATTAGCAGATATTATAATTGAAAATATAGATTTAAGTGCAACAAAAAAAAGAGTTGCAGAGATACACAAAACTCTTCGTTAAAAACCAGATATAAAGTATTTCTTTCTTTTGTTAACATTTGGTTAAATGGGCGAGTGGCTAAATGTTAAAATCTTACTTTTGGAGTATGAACAAAAAGCTATTCGTATTGCTTATAGCGCTCATGAGCCTCTCATTATTGGGAATAGTTTTCGTTCAGGGGTACTGGATATCAAATGCCTACCGAACAAAAGCAGAACAGTTCACCATAAATTCCAAACAGGTTCTTATATCGGTTGCAAAGGAAATCCAACTTAGGGAGAATGAGGCTTATTATCAAGTATATAGTGCGTATGTAGATAGCATACAAATACCGGATACCGAAAGTTTTACCGAGTTGGCTTATAGAATCCAAAACAACACGACGAATGAGACATATATTTTTACCGATGGAATTTTAGAACAAGATTATAAGCTCTCTTCAGGACTTTTTGATTCTGAAATGGATAGTATTCAGTTTAGGAAACTTACAAGCAGAAAAACAAAGACCAAAGTTTCTGAGGGAATTGACGGCATAGCCATACCAGAAACACGGGTTGAGTCTTTTTCAAGAATGAAGGATTACGAACGGAAACAGTTTGAGGATTTTGTATCCAATGTGACTGCGATGGTGCCCATCTATAAAAGGGTAAATGAAAAAGAGGTATCAGAACTGATTGAAAAGGAATTAAATGAAAGGGGACTAAAGTCTAAATTTGAGTTTGCAATTTACAGCAACAATCTTGAGACTAAAGTACGTTCAAAGAATTTTAAATATGACGAAGGAAGTACTTATATAGTTCCGCTATTTGTAAACGAGGACAAAAACAATTATGAACTGTACGTAAGTTTTTCAGAAAAGGGAAAACTTGTACTAAATAGTATTTTAGGGATGGCTATACTTTCGCTCGTGTTTACGGCAGTAATTATTTTAGCATATTCCAGTGCAATTTCACAGATATACAAACAACGACAAATTTCACAGATCAAGAGTGACTTTATAAACAATATGACCCACGAGTTTAAAACACCCATAGCCACTATTAATTTGGCATTGGACTCACTAAAGAATCCAAAAGTAAAGGACAACCGGGAGTTTTTGGATCGTTATTTGGGAATGATCCGGGATGAAAATAGAAGAATGAATGCTCAAGTTGAAAATGTACTTCGAATTTCAAAACTTGAAAAAAACGAATTGGATTTGCCAAAGGAGCGTTTGAACCTGCAAGATATTGTTGAAGACGCCATTTCACATGTCAGTCTTATTGTAGAAGATAGGGGAGGCTATATAAACACACACTATGGAGCTCTCAAATCAACAGTTCTCGCAAATGAGTCACACTTAAGTAACGTGATAGTAAACATACTTGATAATGCAATAAAATATTCGGAAGAAGCACCCAAGATAGATGTTTATTCAGAAAATGTAAAAAACAGTATTATCTTGAAAATACGAGATCAGGGAATGGGTATGAGTAAACCTGTTCAGAAAAAAATATTTGAAAAATTTTACAGAGAACATACCGGTGACATTCACAATGTGAAAGGTCACGGCCTTGGCCTAGCCTATGTAAAACGTATCTTGGATGACCATGATGCCGAAATTTACGTAGAGAGTGAAAAAGGAAAAGGCAGCACTTTTATTATAAAACTACACTTAATATCTTAAAATTATGGACACAGAAAACAAAAAAATCCTTCTTGTTGAAGACGATCCCAACTTTGGAACAGTATTAAAAGATTACCTCGCCATGAACGATTATAACGTGACACACGCTAAAAATGGGATGGAAGGTTTTGAAAAATTTAAAAAAGACGATTTCGATCTTTGCATTCTAGATGTAATGATGCCTTATAAAGACGGTTTCACACTGGCAAAAGAGATTCGTGAAAAAAACGAGGATGTGCCAATTATTTTTCTTACCGCAAAGGCGATGAAAGAAGATGTATTGAAAGGTTATAAAGTAGGAGCTGACGATTACTTGAACAAACCCTTTGACAGCGAAGTGCTTTTGATGAAAATTAAAGCCATAATTCAAAGAAAAGCCACAGACTCTATTGCAGACAGTAAGCAATTTGAATTTCAGGTGGGCAATTTCCATTTAAATTCCAAACTTCGCTTTTTAACTTACAATAAAGAAACCCCAATAAAATTATCCCCAAAAGAAAACGAATTGTTACGTCTTTTGGCACTTCACAAGAATGATTTGATGCCACGTGAGTTGGCACTTACCAAAATTTGGAGAGATGACAACTACTTTACTTCTAGAAGTATGGACGTTTACATTGCAAAACTACGAAAGTACCTAAGCAAGGACGATGGCGTTGAAATTATCAACATCCACGGCGAAGGATTTCGTTTGGTAGTAAAGGACGAAGTTGACAATTAGTATTTTTTTTATATTAAGATAAGTGTAAAAAAACGCCTTTAAAGGGCGTTTTTTTCTTTTATGAAATTAATAATTTTCGTCGGGTCAGTTTCAAAATTAAACCAATGGATTGCTTCATTTTTTCTAAACCAGGTGGTTTGACGCTTTGCAAACCGACGGGTGTTTTTTTTAATTTCTGAAATGCTTTCTTCCAAGGAGATTTTATCTTCAAAATAATCAAATAGTTCCCGATAGCCCACCGTTTGCAGCGCATTTTTTTCTTTGTGGGGTAAAAGTGCTTTGGCTTCCTCGATTAGGCCATCCTCAATCATCTTATCCACCCGCTGATTTATACGTTCGTAGATAGTCTCCCTTTTGGCAGTCAACCCTATAAAAAGTGTTTCAAAATTTCTATTGGCCGTTTTTTCATTTATAAAAGTTGAATATGGTTTTCCCGTAGCCCGATATATTTCCAAAGCTCTTATTAAGCGATGAGGGTTATTAATATCAACTTTTTTAAAATAGAGAGGATCTACTTTCTTTAATTCATTTTGAAGTGCTTCAATTCCTTCGTTATTTAACTTAGAGTTAAGTTGTAGTCGTATTTGCGATGGCACCTGCGGAAAATCATCCAAACCTTTTACAACCGCATCTACATACAAGCCCGATCCGCCAACCAATATTGCAATATTCTTTTTGCTGAAATAATGATCTAAGAAGGTGATGGCCTCTCTCTCAAAGTCACCCACCGAATAATCCTCAAAAATACTTTTGTTCTGAATAAAGTGGTGCGTGGCCGACTTCAGTTCCTCTTTTGAAGGCACGGCTGTGCCTATATTCATTTCCTTAAAAACTTGGCGCGAATCTGCTGAAATAATTTCGGCACCGAAGGCATTTGCAAGTTTTATTGCCAAGGAGGTTTTGCCTATGGCCGTTGCACCCACTACACAGATAAGCAATGGTTTTTTTAAAGACATTATGTTTCTATGTGGTTTTTGGGATTTAATTCTTCACCACATTTATGGCAATATTTTGCATCGTCCCTATGTTTTTGGGCTCCACAGTGAAGGCAAGCTTGTGTGTTAACGTGTACGTAATTTTCTCCTAATACATCCTGTTGGTCCATTTTTTTGGTGTATTCAGCACTGACGATTCCAGTGGGGACGGCAATAATACCATAACCCAAAATCATAATGACCGTTGCCAGTAATTGCCCCAAAGGAGTTACGGGAGCAATATCGCCAAAACCTACTGTGGTAAGAGTTACAATACACCAGTATACACTAATTGGGATGCTTTTGAAACCGTTTTCAGGTCCTTCTATAATGTACATTAATGTACCTGCGATTACTGCAATTACAAGTACTGCAAATAAAAAAACCAAAATTTTCGCTCTACTACTTATTAATGCCTTACGTAGCTTAGTGGCTTCGCCTATATAACGGGCTAATTTTAAAATCCTGAAAACCCTCAACAGCCTTAAAGCCCTTACGGATAATAAAAAGCTGCTCCCGGCAAAGAGAAAAGAAAGGTAGAGCGGAATGGTTGATAGAAAATCTATAATTCCATAAAAACTAAAGATGTATGCACGTGGTTTTTTTACTGTAATTATGCGTGCAACATATTCTATAGTGAAGAATATAGTGATGATCCACTCGCCAATGTAAAGTATTTCATGGTATTTCGCGTCTATTTCGCGAACGCTTTCCAGCATAACCAGCACGATGCTCAGTAAAATAAGGAAGAGCAGCACAACATCAAAAAGTTTTCCCATAGGCGTGTCTGCTTCATAGATAATTTCGTGAAGCCTGTAACGCCAGGATTTTTTATTGGTTGGTTTCAAATTTAAAATTTGGAATGTCTAAAAATAAGCAACTTTATCTTAACTAACCTTATCGGAGGGAAGCTTTACTGTTTTAAGAACTTTGTTTTTACGAAGGTAATTTTGAATAATATGCTGCACATTTCGATTATTTTGCATAGGGTTGATAATAGATTTTAAGATTTCAGGATTGTTTATTTGATGGTTCAAATTATAAAACCCATAGCCTTTGTAACTTCCATTTTCAATTAAAATGACTGAACGCTCCTCAATATCGCGACCCCGGTCTATAATGAGCATGTTTTGATTTTCAAAACTATTCTTTTCTAAAAAAGCCTTTACGCGGTTGTTATATTCAGCTACTGGTTCCTTGCCTATGCAAGCACCATAGCATTCCTTTAATTTATAGTTGAAACAGGTTTTTCCACTTGTTTGCAGCCCGGTCAATTTTTGGCAAAATTGGTTAGCTTCCGTTATTTTGAAAAGCGATGACTTTGCTTGTTGATAGTTGCTGAAAGTTGTAATGGCCATTTTTCTGCCATCCGCTTTTTCAATTTTTAAATTTATATAACCTGCCACATCTACAAAAGAAGTGAGTTGATGGCTAAAAAGCGTTTGCCTGAGCGACCTATTATACTTGGGTTTGGTCTGTTTTATTTCTTCACACTCTTTAAGAAGCGAAATAAGTTCGTTGCCTGTTTTTTCAAAAGTTACCGATTTTACTTCCGCCTGAATTTTTTTGGATTTTCTGTTATCACTCGTAAAATGTTGTGTCAGCCTTTTTTTAATATTTTTGCTTTTTCCAATATAAATAACCTTCCCATCATCATTGTGCATATAATAAACCCCCATTTCAGAAGGAGTGTTTTCAATAATATCAAGCAATTTGGGCTCAATGAGGCGCTTTGGATCCTTTTGAAGGGTTTCGGTGATTATTTCTTTGGAAGTGTCTTTTGCAAGCAACATTTTAAATAGTGCCACCGTAGCTTTAGCATCGCCCTGTGCACGGTGACGGTCGCTGAGCGGAATTCCTAAGGAGCGCACTAACTTTCCCAGACTGTAGGAGGGCATATCTGGCATCAATTTCTTTGCGAGTTCAACGGTGCAGAGCGTTTCCCGTTCAAATTGGTAGCCCAATCGGTCAAACTCTGTGGTGAGAATTCTATTATCGAAAAGTGCATTGTGAGCTACCATTATACAATCTTCTGTTATCTCGATAATCCGTTTTGCAACTTCATAAAATTTTGGAGCTTGCCGTAGCATTTCATTGTTTATACCCGTAAGGTTTACTACAAAAGGCTGAATAGGCCTTTCGGGATTTACCAAGCTTGAAAACTGGTCCACAATTTTGTGGCCGTCAAATTTGTAAATCGCAATTTCGGTGATTCCTTCCTCGTTATATTTTCCGCCCGTTGTCTCTATATCTAAAATTGCGTACATCAAAAAATTTGTATTCTCTATTTTTTATTAATTATAGTTTCTTTCCCCAAAAATGGCACTTCCCACCCGTATCATATTGCTTCCGTTTGCGATTGCTATTTTATAATCTCCACTCATTCCCATGCTTAAAATTCTGAATTCGGAATTCTGGGCTTTGAACTGGTCATATATTTTTTTCAATGTCTGAAATTCTTCAGAAACCTGCTTTTCATCATCTGTAAAGGTTGCCATCCCCATCAAGCCAATAACTTTTATATTTTGAAACTTTTTGAAATCTTCGGAAGCAAGGAGGGAAGCGGCATCTCCTTGGTCCATCCCAAATTTACTGTCTTCCTCGGCTATTTTTATTTGAAGCAAACATTCAATAATCCGTTCGTTTTTTTTGGCCTCCTTGTTTATTTCCTTTAAAAGTTTTAAACTGTCCACCGCGTGTATTAAACTCACGAAGGGCGCCATATATTTTACTTTGTTGCGCTGTACGTGACCAATCATATGCCATTGCACATCCTTTGGCATCTCCTGCCATTTGGCTTCCATTTCTTGGATTTTGTTCTCTCCAAAAACACGTTGTCCCGCATTGTAGGCTTCCATCAAATCGCTGACGGGCTTCGTTTTGGAAACTGCCACGAGCGTAACATTTTTGGGTAATTCTGAATTAAACTTCTTTAAATTTTCTGCAATCGTCATTTATCTTTTCCTTTAAATTCTTAAAATTCAAAAACCGTCACCCCGCTTCTTAGTTTTGGTTCAATATAGGTGCTTTTTGGAGGCATCTTTAAGCCTTCGTCGGCAATCATCTTCATTTCTTGCGTGGTGATGGGCAATAACCCAAAACCGACCGCAAAAGTTCCGTAATCCACAGCCGTCTTTACATAAGCCAAATCTTTTTTGCCGTGGGAGTATTCTATGCGTTGATCGTTGCGCAAATCTTCAATGCCCAAAAGTGGTTTCAAAATAGTTACATATAAAATTTGCGTATCCAATGCATCCAACGCATTGTTGATTTCATATTTGCTTTTACGAAGGTAAAGCGAATAAAATTCGCCGTCCAAATACATACTGAAATGATGCTTTTTGGAAGGTTTGTAATATTCCATTCCCCGATTTTCTATGCGGAAATATTCATCGAGTTTTATTAAAAACTCTTCCTTCTTCAATCCGTTTAAATCTTTTACCAAACGGTTGAATTCATAAATTTTTAAATCGCTTTCAGGAATTAGAAAGCTCATAAAAAAATTATAGGGCTCATCGCCGGTATGATTTGGGTTTTCTTCTTTCAGATCCTTCGCCAATAAATAGGAGGACGCGGAGCGGTGGTGACCATCAGCAATATAAAGCGCGGGCATTTCACCATAAATTTGCTGGATTTTTTTCAGCAGCATTTCATCATCCACATTCCAGAGGTAATGTGTGTCGCGATAGGTAGTGGTAAATTCATACTCTGCCCGGCTTTGCATTACCTCTTCAATTATAGCTTCCAGCTTTAAATTATCGGGATAGGTAAGAAGTACCGCTTCGGCGTTGAAGCCTACTGTTTTAAGGTATTCCTTAAAGATTATTTCACGAAATTCCAGCGTGTCCTCGTGTTTTTTGATAACATCATCCTCATAATCCTGTACACTTGCTGCACCTACAATTCCATTGAATTCAAGTCCATCGCGGTTAACAATTTTATAAATGTAGAACGAGGGATTTTTGTCCTGAATAAAAATTTCATCTTCCTTAAATTCCTGATAGCGGTTGCGAACCAAGCCGTAGCGCTCTTCCCCCGAGATTTCCTTTTGATATTTATAACCCGGGTTTACAATGTGTAAAAATGAAAAAGGATTATCCCGCAAACGCGACTCCACCTGTGCTGCCGTGTAACTGTCATACGATCGTGCAGCAAGCAGGCTCACTTTGTCACGCGTAGGGCGGACGGCTTTAAAGGGGATAATTTTTGCCATTTCTATTTCGTGTTCAGTGGAAGTTGCTGGGTACAGCCATCAATAATTACTTTGTAAACATTTTCGAAACATCCGCTGCCTTTCTGTTTTGGCTGTAATCATAAAACCCTTCGCCGCTTTTGGCACCCAATTTTCCTGCCATTACCATATTGACCAACAATGGGCAAGGTGCGTATTTTGGATTCTTAAATCCTTCGTACATTACTTTTAAAATAGAAAGACAAACATCCAAGCCAATAAAATCTGCCAATGCCAGAGGGCCCATTGGGTGCGCCATCCCTAGCATCATTACTGTATCAATTTCTTTCACGCCAGCCACGCCGTTATAAAGTGTTTCAACAGCTTCATTTATCATGGGCATCAAAATACGGTTTGCCACAAAGCCAGGGTAATCATTAACTTCAACGGGAACTTTGTTTAATTTTTTTGAAAGCTCTTCCACCATTTTGAAAGTTTCTTCGCTGGTGCTGTAACCTTTAATAATCTCAACCAATTTCATAATCGGCACCGGGTTCATAAAGTGCATTCCTATAACCATTTCGGGGCGCGACGTTACTGAGGCAATCTGCGTAATTGAAATAGACGAAGTATTGCTAGCAAGAATGGTATCATCTGGACAGAACTTGTCCAAATCGCGAAAAATTTTCAACTTCAGGTCCACATTTTCCGTTGCGGCTTCCACCACAAGACTTGCATATTCCACGCCTTCCTCAAGATTGGTGTAGGTGGTAATGTTTTTAAGGGTTCGTTGCTTATCGGCTTCAGTAATGGTTTCCTTTGCAACCATTCTGTCCAAATTTTTGGTGATGGTCGCTATTCCTTTATCAAGTGATGCTTGGTGAAGATCAATTAATTGTACTTTATAATCAAACTGTGCGAAGGTGTGGGCTATTCCATTGCCCATGGTTCCTGCTCCTATTACTGCTACGTTTTTCATTAAAATGAACTTTATATTATTTATATTTTTTTAAAATTTTCAATTATCAACATGGCCACCCGAAGCGCCTCAGTACCCTGTTTAAGCGAAACCTCTGGAGTTCTATCGGCTTTTATGGCGTCATAAAAGCTTTCCAACTCGTCTAGAATGGCATTGTTGGCTTCGATTTTTGGGTTTTCGAAATAGATTTGTTTTTTGATTCCTTCGGCATTGGTCAAAACCATTGCGAAATCGTCTATTTCTTTTGGAGCATCCTTCATTTTCACCACCTCGCATTTCTTCTCCAGAAAGTCTACGGAAATATAGGCATCGCGCTGAAAGAAACGTGCCTTGCGCATTTTCTTTAAGGAAATACGACTCGCGGTAAGGTTTGCTACACAGCCGTTTTCAAATTCAATACGGGCGTTGGCAATATCCGGCGTTTCGCTTATTACCGAAACTCCACTTGCGCTTACTGCTTTTACAGGGCTTTTCACAACGCTCAAAATGGCGTCAATGTCGTGAATCATCAAATCCAAAACTACCGATACATCTGTTCCTCGAGGATTGAACTCTGCCAAACGGTGCGTTTCAATAAACATGGGGTTGTTTATTTTATCTTTTATAGCCTGAAATGCTGGGTTGAATCTCTCTACCTGGCCCACTTGCCCGCGTACTTTCATCTCCTTGGCCAAATCGCGTATTTGTTCCGCTTCGGCAACGGTCTGTGTTATGGGTTTTTCAATAAAAAGATGCTTTCCGGCCTTCAATACTTTTTCGGCACACTCAAAATGGGTGCTAGTGGGTGTTACTACAACCATCATGTCACAAGCATTTATAAGACTTTCCATAGATGGAAAGCTCTTGTAACCAAATTCAGTTTCTATTTGTTCCGAAGCTTCTTTGCTGGCATCGTAGAAACCCACAAGCTCATATTTTGTGGATTGTTGCAGCAATTTCAAATGTATTTTTCCTAAGTGCCCGGCACCCAGAACTCCCGCTTTTAGCATTGGCGTGTGTTTTTCACAAATGTAAGGGTTTCGGGGGAAAGTTTAAAAGTTTATGGGTTTAGAGTTTGTAAGTTATTAATTCATATTTATACAATTGTAAATTGTGCTTATTTATCAAATTTGGTTACTTTGTGGTTTAAAAGAAATAAGCCGTGAAAGATACATTTACACACCAAGGAATGCGTAAAAGATTGGTCGAAACCCTTAAAAGAAAAGGGATTGTCGATAAAAATGTTTTACAAGCTATTGGCAAGATTCCACGGCATCTTTTTATGGATTCGGGGTTTGTGGACCATGCGTATGTGGACAAGGCATTCCCGATTGCTGCTGACCAAACCATTTCACAACCTTATACCGTAGCCCGCCAAACAGAGCTTTTGAATGTGAAAAAAGGCGATAAAATTCTGGAAATAGGAACAGGAAGCGGCTATCAAGCTGCAGTGCTTTTGGAAATAGGCGCAACCCTTTATACTATTGAACGGCAAAACGAACTTTTCAAAAAGACGAAATTGTTTCTTCCAAAACTTGGATACAAACCCAAACGCATGATTTTTGGAGATGGTTATATTGGGCTGGAGGAAGAAGCTCCTTTTGATGGAATTATTGTAACAGCCGGCGCGCCATTTGTTCCAAATCCGTTGTTGGCTCAATTAAAAGTTGGTGGAAGATTGGTGATTCCCGTAGGTGAAAATGTGCAAATAATGACCGTGTTTTTACGTAAATCGGATACTGAATTTCAGAAGGAAACTTACGGAGAGTTCCGTTTTGTACCGCTTTTGGAAGATAAAAACTAACGGTTTAGATAATACACTTCATTGTTTTGGTTTTCAGGATCTTTAATACCTTGTATTGGAATAAATCCATGTATTTTTAGCAGCTTTTTTGAAGGAATATTCCTATAATCCGTGTAGGCTTCGATGGTTTCAAAACTTATTTGGTTGAAAGCGAAATCCAAAACGGCTTTTAGGGCTTCGCTCATAATTCCTTTGCCTTGAAATTTTGGATCGAGGTCGTAACCTACCTCTGCCTTTTTCTTGTCTTCTGAAAAATTCCAGAGGCAAATTGAGCCAATCAAGATATCAGATTCTTTGGTGGTTATTCCCCAAGCGATGGCTTTGTCTGTTTTTAGATTTGAGTCCAATCTTTCAATGTGGGCTTTTGCGGTTTCCAAAGTTTGGGGCTCCCGTTTTATGTATTTGTTTATTGTTTGGTCGGAGCGTAAAAAGTGAACCCTGTCCAAATCGCTAGGGACTACTTTTCGCAGGTTTAATCTTTCAGTTAGTATAATCGGGAAGGGGATTGCCATTTTTTAATATCTGCTGTTTATTTCTTGTGCGATGTTCCTCATTTTATCTAGGGAAACTTTCAGAACGGTGTCTATGTGTTGCTGTCCATTTGAAAAATTGAGTAAAGCTAAGTTATCTGTTTTATCTTCAGTAGGAACTGCAACAACTTCAATATTTTCTGTTGATATGGTTTGTTTACCATCTTTAAAGAAACGGTAGTCAGCTTCATAGAGGATTTTATCCTTTTCAAATATTATTATTTCGCGTCCGAAGGTGTTCCATAGGATAATACGCAATAAATAAAATCCTATTCCCCAGAATAAAAAGAAAGAAAGAACAATTCCAATGTGTGGGCCCTTCCTTTCGGAAATTAAAAAATAGGTCGCCGCTATTGGTATCAATATGCAAATAAGCAAAATTACAGTTAGGGTGGCCCTTATGAGAAGCGGGCTTTTATTTCCTTTAATGAGTAATTGGTTGTGATTGATTTCAGCTTGATTATATTTCATCCGTCAATTTAAAAATTTAATCAATTCCTCAAAGGATTCGGTTGCGGCTTCTTCATTGTATTTCAAAAGATAATGTTTTTTGCTGATGAAGGGTATGTAGCGATAATACTTTCCTTTTTCTAGGCTTTCCACATCATAACCGTGGTAAGCATTATCGTACACTTGAATAGTTGCGTTTTCGGCAACCATATACTTCAAAATATCGTCAACCTTAACGATTTTATCCTTGCCTCCAGTCATTATTAGTACTGGAACTTTTGGTTTAAGTCGAATTTCATAACCATTTGCAGGATAAAACATTGCTATTTTTTTAATATTAAGCCGTTCAAGTTCTGAAGCATTATTTGCAAGCGGAATTAAACCGAGACCCGCGCGCGACCAGCCCACGATACTTCCTTCAGAATTTGGATCAATTTTTCCTTTCTGTTTTGCCCATTTTAAGGCTTCTTCCAGCGTCCACAGAATTTGGGCGGGCTCTTCTTCATCCACATCTCTTTTGGATGCTTTGTAGGCTGCAACATTATCAACCAATAAAACCGAAATGCCCTCAGCATTTAGCTTTTTTGCAACATCATAATAATGGGTGGTATCCTTAAAAATCCTTAAGCCTCCAGTTCCGGGGAGAAATACAGCCCATTTGGAAGCGTCGTAATCCTGTGCTTTTTGAAAATGGAAAAAGTCGGTCATTACTGCATCTTTAGGCACTTTCTGCATTGGGATACAGCTTGTGAATAGCAAGCAGACAAGTAAAATTTTAAATATATTTTTCATAGTAATTTTAATTAAAGACCCAAAAGGTCAAGAAACTTCAGCCCGAAAATAAAAGCACCGTCACTGCCGCCGTTGTAATAGGAACGCACGTAATCTATGCGCAGCAACCTGAATTTTCCGAAGCCAAGGTTATCTATACCTACGGAAATTTCGGAATATGGTTTTCTTTCTTCGGTGCTTAAAAAATGTGCTCCCGCAACCAAGTTGAGGTTCAATTGGTTGATTCCAGGGATTTTCCCCAAAATCCACCCACGGAAATCATGCTCTATGTGGCCTTCAAAATAACTTTTATTGGTGCTGAAATCGTAATAGGGCATCAAGTTAAAAACATTGATGTAGTTCGGCGAAGTGCCTACCCGTGTTTGGTTTCCGTTGAAATGTTTATAATCTACAAACGATATTCCGTCACCGTTCGCAAAAGTCCCACCTTTCAAATTGTAATAAAACTGACCTTTATTTCCCAAGGAAATGGACTGGTTGAGGCTGGCTTCAAATTGGGTGTAATCGTAACGATTCTCCGTAATTGCGGCACCATTTTCTACCGAAAGGTTCAATTCGGGATATTTGTTGTCACCGATATTAAATTTCATATCGGGATTTGAAAAATACTTTTGTGCGAAGTTGATACGCGCCCGAAGTTTGCTTTTCACAATGTTATGCTCGGCAATTGCAGCATTGTTGAAATTGTTTGGAGCCAAAGGATTGTTGCTGGTATAGCTCACATCGTCAAACGGAATGGTAACATAATCGGTATTGTTAAAAAGTGGTTTCCTGTTTTCATAAGCGACCATTGCATACAAATGAAGCCCATTAAAAACTTCCTGACTGTAACCCAGCTGCCCAAAATTAAGCTCGTATAGCTTCATATAGTTTCTTTCAAAGAAAAGGGTGGCGATGGTATTGAGGAGGGGTGAAATAGGCTCAGAATCGTTAAATTGGGCCACTTTGCTTCCGCCGGAAAGTGAAATACGCAATTTATTGGTCCAATTGAAATTCCGAAGGATATTTGCGGTAAACCGAAGCCTGTCTTCTGCAATGCCATAATCTGCCTGAATACCTGCAGAAAGCGTATTAGTCTGGTTGTCATCATACCATTTGTTAAAGGTAAATCCCGCCGTGCTGTTCCAGCCCTGTACGGTGTTGAAATTTATATTGGGCAACGGACCCTCATACCCAACCGACCATTTCTCGAAGGAATTTTTATAGGTATAGCCGGTCAATATGCTCAAAACGCCCGGTTTGTTTGACTTCGCATCGAGGGAGTCTAAATAGGGTTTTGAGCGTCTTAAAATCTGGATGCTGTCTTTTTTAATGTAATCCTTAAGTTCTTCATCTGTTAATGGCACGGGGCGGCTGCCCTTCCAATAGAGGCTATCTTTTTTGTTAGCCTCCGGTTTAAATGATAGCACCTCGTTGGTAAAGGATTTTTTGGTGAACTGTGGCTTGAAGTCATAATTGCTGTAAACGGCTATAAAACGGCCGTCGCCCTCCATTCCCAAAAAGCCAAAACCGAAATCAACGGACTGTGATATTTTTACCCAGAAGTCGTTTGTGGTATCGTACTTGTAATTCTGCTTTACCATTAAATTGCTTACAAAGGGTACCTGTATTGCGGCCCCCGTGGTATTAAGCTCAACCCCGTAAAGCTGCCAATCATCTTCTACGATATATACATAACCTTGCCATACCCTGTCATTGGGGCGTTTGGGGATAACCTTTATTTTATTGATGAGTTTTGGTCCTTCGTAAAAAACCCCGTCCAGTTTGTAATTATAGTAGCTCAACGCATTGTTTGCTATGGGCGAAACGAGCGCTGCATTTAGCTCTATGGTATTTTCATAAAAAGAAATGTTGGCACTCTGCGCACTGTTGAAACTGAAGCCATTATCATTCCCGCTTACTTTACTGGCAATGATTTTTTCGGTGAACTTATCCGGTTTTTGGTAGGCTATTTCTGAAATGGTTTCCGAAAGGTAAATGATTCCCGTACGTGTAGAGTCCAGCATCCCATCAAAATCACCAACTTCCTGCCCCATAATTTTTTCGGGTACGTTTTTTACTTTCCACAGGCCACGCGAGTAAAAATCGGCAGTGTACTCACTAAGTTTTTCTAGGTTTTCCTTTCGTTGTGCAATTGTCTTGCGGATGATGCGGTATGCGGGGTCTTCGGAGGTGTTTACCACCACTTCGTCCAGGCTGGTGGTTTCTTCTTCTAAGGAAACATTCAGAATATAAGGAAAGGCATTAGGAGCAATGGTTTTGGTCAAGGTTTTATAGCCTAAAAACTGATAGGTGACTTTATATTCCTTTTTTTCAGTAACGTTTAAAGAATAATTGCCGTCGTCATTTGTAGTGGTGCCAGTATAGCTATTTTGAAGATAGATGTTTACGTAGGGCAGGGGCTGGCCCTTGGTATCGGTTACTTTTCCCACTATTTGGGCTTGCGTTACATAAGCTGAAAGTAAAAGCAGGGCAAAGAGAATTTTTTTCATAAAAGAAAACGATGGCTGTTGTAATTATTCAACAACCAAAATACCAAAAGCTTGGGTGCCTGTAAAATTTTTATGAATTAATTATTAAACGCTTTTTTAATCCGGCTGAGTTGCTTTTTGGAGTCGCGTTCTTTGATGACTTCACGTTTATCATATTCCTTTTTACCCCGGCAAAGGGCAATGTCTACTTTTGCCAAACCTCTATCGTTGGTGAAGAGCACTAAGGGAATGATGGTAAGCCCGCTGTTTTTTACCTCTTTCTCCAGTTTTTTTAGTTCGCTGCGGTTCAGTAAAAGTTTGCGTTCGCTTTTTGGGGCGTGGCTGTAGTGCGTGGCGTGGCTATATTCCTGAACGGTCATGTTTATCACAAACAGCTCCCCGTTGCTGAATTCGCAAAAACTTTCGGCTATGGAGGCCTTTCCTTCGCGGATGGCTTTTATTTCAGTACCGCGCAAAACAATTCCAGCTGTATAAGTATCAAGAATTTCATACTCAAACTTAGCTTTCCGGTTTTTTATTTTTACGTTTTTCTGAATTGCCATAGGTGCAAAAGTAGAATGATTAATGTAGAATTTATAATGTTTAGTGAATAATTATGATAGAATATAGATTATAGAATAGAGAATAGAGAATAGAGAATAGAGAATAAAGAAGAAAGAATAATTTCACTCACCACTCACCACTCACCACTCACCGCTCACCGCTCACCGCTCACCGCTCACCGCTCACCGCTCACCACTCACCACTCACCACTAACTACTCAACCGTGATGGTCTCTACTTTTTTGTCTTTTCCGTTTATGGTCACTTTAAAGAGGGTGGAATTGTCGCTATCATCCATATCATCAAATTTGTCTTCGCCTATTAGCTGGTTCACCAATTGCGGGGTGGTGTTGCTGTGGCCCGCTATAAGTACCGTCTTTCCATTGGTCTGTCTTAAAAAATCTTCAGAATAAATTGTATTGGGATCGTAGCGCTTTGGGGAAATCTGTTTTTGCTGTGCTATGAGCGAGATGGTCTGCTTGGTGCGCATGTATTTGGTAATGTAAATTTCATCAATCTTGATGGGTTCAAAATAGGTGGCCCAACGCTTTGCGCGCATCATGCCGTCTATATTAAGGGCAGGGTCTGGGTCTTTGGGGTCTGTGCGTACCTTTTCGGCGTGGCGTATTAGGTAATAGGTGGCATGATAGTCGCCAGAAATGCTTTGCTGGGCTTTGGGAGTTTCTTCTTTTTCTTTTTGTTGCCCACAAAAGGTGAAAAGTGGCAATAGTGTTAATAGGATGACGAAATGTTTCATAAAAATTTTTTTAAATAACATTTTTTAAGACTCATTGGCAAAGTTATAACTAAAACGGCTGAATCTTTAATATTTCATTATTATAAATAGGGTGGCGTCTGTTGTAATTTTATAAAACGAAAAAGAAAAATTAATTTAACTTAAAACAAAAAGCTATGAACGAAGATCAGTTTAAAGGAAAATGGAACCAAGTAAAAGGTAAATTCAAACAAGAATATGCAGACCTTACCGATGATGATTTAATGTATGCCGAAGGAAAATCGGACGAATTGCTTGGTCGCCTTCAAGAAAAGACAGGTGAATCTAAAGAAAAATTGAAAGAGAAGATTGACAAGTGGTAATTTTCACCTAAACTTTAATTACCGCTTTATTTGAAGCCGGACCCCTTAAAATTTCAAGTTATTGAGATTTTAAGGGGTCTTTTTTTGGTTTCCAATTTTTGAAAAAAATTCCGTTTCAGTCTTTCTCTTTTTTTATTACATTTAGCACTCTCCCCAGTTGCGGCTTCTGCCGCTTATAGTATATTGTATAACTTTTTTATTGATTACTTATGGCAAACATAAGCTACAACCAGATCCACGCAACGCTGGACGAGGCCACCATGGCGCTTATACTTCAAAAAATTCAGGAAATAAGGGAGCTGCTGCCTAAAGGCACTCTCACTGATGCGGAACGCAAACGCTACCGCTCGCTAGACGTGCGCAACCTGGCCTTTGTGGAAGATGTGGTGCGGCTCAAGAACGGCATTGGCGCGGGCATCTTGCCCCCGGTATTGCTCAACGATAACACAGATACAGACCTAAAACTATTTAAACAACTGCAAACCCTGCGCAGCAGCATAAATGGACTAAACTATCTGCTGAAAGACGTGGAGCGCATCGTAGGGCACGAGGCCTACGGCACCGGGCTAGCGCACTATGGAATGTACAAGGTTTCTGCAAAGGCGGGCGTTCCCCACGCACAAAGCGCGATGGGGGAGTTGGCGTGGCGGTTTGAGAAGCAGGGAAAAAGGGAGAAAAAGAAGGGCGGCCCAAAAGAATAATGAATTTTGTTAGCCTTAAACATACAACTGTTAGAAATTGCCTAACACCCGTAAGGCTAAAACATACAGTTGTTAGAAACAATCTAAAACAAGTAAGTCTAAAACATACACTTGTTAGAAAACACCTAACAAATGTAAGGTTAAAACATACTTCTGTTAGTAAATACCTTACACGTGTTAGGCTAAAACATACAGCTGTTGGATTTTATCTTACAAAAAGCACTAATTAACTATAAAGACTACTAAAAATGAAAACACAGAAGAAATTAATACCTCCACATATAGGGAATTTACTGAAAACCTATTATAAAACAAACCGCATTAACAAATCTGGACTTGCGCGGGCCATGAACCGGAGCAGGGCGACCGTTCAAGATTATGAGGAGCGCAAGAGTTTGCAATGCAATGTGCTTTGGGATATATGTGTGGCGGTAGAGCACAATTTTTTTGCAGACCTGGCCGCGCAATTGCCGCAAACCTACACCACAAACGTACCCGAAGACACCACCCAGGCACAACGCATTGCACAACTGGAGGAGGAAAACAAGATACTTGCCGGGCAGTTGGAGCTGTTGAAAGGGGTGATGGGGAAATAGTTATATTTGTTTAGATAACTGATTAATATGAAAACATTAAATGAATTTTGGAATTGGATTTTTAGTGAATCTCACACTTTTATAAGTGAACTCACTCTTCCAGCTATTATAATTTTTGTTTTTGGTGTTTTAAAAATTGGATATAAAAAACTCCAAGAAATAAGCGATAGTAAAAGCTTATTCCCTTACTATGATGTTGATATCCTAAAAAAGGCTGAAAAAGACTATATAAGAACAAAATGTCAAAATGTAGATCCCTCCGATGAAATAAATTTAAAATCTTCCTATGCATTCTCGGCAAAAGAAGATTTATTAAATTTTTTTTTTAAAAAAGTATTTAAAGCAAAGGATGTTAAAAATCAATTTTATCTCATTCTTGCCGATTCTGGCATGGGTAAAACCACTTTTATTTTGAATTTATTTTCCAGATATAATTCAATACTAAAATTTATTTTTAGAAAATATAGATTAAAATTAATTCCATTAGGAATTGATGAAGAATCACTAATTGAGTCTATTAGTAAAATTGAGAAAAAAGAAAAGACTATCTTACTTTTAGATGGGTTTGATGAATCACCAAATGTTGTAAATGATGATATTAAAAATAAATTCGATAATTTGATAAATCTCGTTCAAAATTTCAGAATCGTTATAATAACTTGCCGAACACATTACTTTTCATCACAAAACGAGGAACCTTATGAGTTAAAAATAAAAAAATTTAATACAAATGGAAATGGTTATCATAGTATTAAGAAAATGTATATCTCTCCTTTTGATGATAATGATATAAAGAAATATATAAATAAAAAATTTCATTTTTTTCAATATAAAAAAAGAAAGAAAGCTTTTAATATAATTGATAAAACTGATGATTTGTTGGCTCGTCCTATGTTATTATCTTATATTGAGGATTTTGTGTCTTCAAAAGAAAAGTTTTTTGAAACAAAAACGGATGTATATGAAGTTCTAATTCTGGCGTGGATTGAAAGAGAATCTTTAAAATATCCTGAAGAAAAACGTTATACATTTACAATGAATCTTGCTTTTTTTTCTTATGAATTGGTTCGATATATATACATTAACTATGATAGGAATGGATTGCTAATACCATTCGATGAAGTAATAGAAATTTCAAAAGAATTTAATATTGATTTAAGCAAAATAGAAATGAAAAGCAGATCATTATTAAATAGAAATTCTAATGGGTTTTATAAATTTTCGCATAAATCCATATTTGAATTTCTTCTAGCTTATGTAGCTTATTTCACTAGAGGAGTGGTAATTATTGATTATAAAAAGTCTGAGTCTTATAAAAAAATTCAAAATATTGATGTCGAATTTAATCTTCATCCATTTGATCAGGCGCTGTTATTTTTTGAAGAAATGGTATTGGATGGAAAAATGGAGTTCAAACTTCCAGCTATTACTGAAAAATATGATGGTACAAATTTGACGTTAGTTAGAGAGATAATAAGAGAAAAAAATAAATTAAATAATACCCATATATTAGATGGTAAGTCTATAGAGTGGCTTACAGAAACTAAATACAGAATAAAATAATTTTTACTCGATACCCACTAATCTCAATATATAGATATCTTCACGAAAAAAACCCCTAGGCAAACGCCCAGGGGTTTATAGTTTTAATTTATTGCTTATTTTTCATCGATAACGGCATCCTGGTTTCTAAAAACCAGTCCATCGTCAAAACTATCCAGCAAGATAACACTCTCGGTAGTAATTTTTCCGGCAAGTATTTCTTTACTAAGCTGGTTAAGTACTTCGCGCTGTATTACCCTTTTTACAGGTCTTGCGCCAAACTGCGGATCAAAACCTTTTTGTGATAAATAGGCAATGGCCTCAGGAGTTGCATCCAGCACAATGTTTTGTTTCAATAACATTTTGGAAACGCCTTTCAATTGCAGGCCAACAATTTTCTGTATGTCCGTTTTTGAAAGTGGCGTAAACATAATAATGTCGTCAATGCGGTTCAAGAATTCTGGGCGCACGGTTTGCTTCAGTAAGGCAAGTACATCTACCTTGGCACCTTCCATAGCGGTCTCAGGGTCTTTCACGCTCTCAAAACGCTCTTGGATTATCTGGCTTCCCATATTGCTGGTCATAATAATAATCGTATTCTTGAAATCTGCCAAGCGCCCTTTGTTGTCGGTCAAACGCCCTTCATCCAAAACCTGTAAAAGAATATTGAAAGTATCCGGATGGGCTTTTTCAATCTCGTCCAGCAATACCACGCTATACGGTTTGCGGCGTACGGCTTCGGTTAGCTGCCCGCCTTCGTCATAACCCACATACCCGGGAGGGGCACCAACCAAACGGCTCACACTGTGTCGCTCTTGGTATTCGCTCATATCGATACGGGTCATTGCGTTTTCATCGTCAAACAGATATTCTGCTAGGGCTTTTGCAAGCTCGGTTTTACCCACACCCGTGGTTCCCAGGAAAAGGAAACTACCTATGGGTTTCTTTTCATCCTGTAATCCTGCTCTGCTACGGCGTATGGCATCACTCACTGCCTGAATGGCTTCGTCCTGGCCCACTACGCGTTTGTGCAAGTGGTCTTCCAACGTTAAAAGTTTTTCACGGTCGCTCTGAAGCATTTTGGTTACGGGTATTCCGGTCCATTTTGCAACTACTTCGGCAATATCCTCACGGGTTACCTCTTCTTTAATCATAGAAGAACCGTCTTGATTTTCGGCAAGCTGGGTTTCAAGTTTGTTAAGCTCTTCCTGTGCCTCTTTAATTTTACCGTAACGCAATTCGGCTACTTTTCCAAAATCGCCCTCACGTTCGGCACGTTCAGCTTCCAGTTTGTATTCCTCAATTTGGGTTTTAAGGTTTTGTACATTGTCCACCACCTCTTTTTCACTTTGCCATTTTGCATTGAGTTCGTTGCGTTCTTCTTTTAAATTTGCCAATTCTGAGTGAAGGGATTTCAGTTTGGTTTCATCTTTTTCACGTTTTATGGCTTCAATTTCAATTTCAAGCTGCATAATCTTTCTGTCCAAAACGTCCAGTTCCTCTGGTTTGGAATTAATTTCCATCCTAAGTTTACTGGCTGCTTCGTCCATAAGGTCAATGGCCTTATCGGGAAGAAAGCGGTTTGTAATGTATCGTTCTGAAAGCTCTACAGCCGCAATAATTGCTTCGTCCTTAATGCGCACTTTGTGGTGGGTTTCATATTTTTCCTTAATTCCACGAAGAATTGAAATAGCGCTCTCGGTATCGGGTTCGTCCACAACTACTTTTTGGAAACGGCGTTCCAGGGCTTTATCTTTTTCGAAATATTTTTGATATTCATCCAAAGTAGTTGCGCCTATGGCACGAAGTTCTCCACGGGCGAGGGCGGGCTTTAAAATATTCGCCGCATCCATTGCGCCTTGTCCGCCACCGGCGCCTACTAAAGTGTGTATTTCATCAATGAAGAGAACAATATCTCCCTCACTGGAAGTTACTTCCTTGATAACTGCCTTTAGTCGCTCTTCAAATTCACCTTTATACTTCGCACCGGCAATCAGTGCGCCCATATCCAGCGAATAGATTTCTTTCGACTTGAGATTTTCAGGCACATCTCCGTCCACAATTCGGTGGGCAAGTCCTTCTGCGATTGCGGTTTTACCTGTTCCGGGTTCACCAACCAGCATGGGGTTGTTTTTGGTCCTTCTTGAGAGTATTTGAAGAATTCTTCGTATCTCCTCATCACGGCCAATTACAGGGTCCAGCTTGCCGTCGCGGGCAAGTTGGTTGAGGTTTTTGGCGTACTTATTCAAAGAGTTGTAAGTTTCCTCGGCACTTTGTGAGGTTACTTTTTCACCGCCGCGTAATTCATCAATCGCGGTTTTCATTCCTTTTTCGGTAACTCCCTGATCTTTTAAGCTTTGTGCAATACCGCTTTTTGAATTTAGAATAGACAACAATAAATGTTCTATGGAAACATATTCATCGCCCATTTTTTTGGCAATACTGCTAGCTTCGATTACAGTTTTATTGGCTTCACGGGATAACATGATATCGCCGCCGGAAACCTTTGGAAAGCTTTCCAGTTGTTTGTCAAGAATCTGTTTTAAAGTAGCAAGGTTTACGTTGAGTTTCTTAAGAATGAAAGGTGTTACGTTTTCGTCCACCTCAAAAATAGCTTTGAGGATGTGTTCGTTTTCAATCTGTTGGTGGCCATAGCCTTGCGCAATCTGATGTGCTTGCTGAATGGCCTCCTGGCTTTTTATTGTAAAGTTGTTAAAGTTCATATATAAAGGTTTTTGTTTCTTGTTTGCGAGTGTGTGATTTCAAATTTAAAGCCATTATAAAATTAAGACAAAATGGCTGCTAAATCCTTTGATTTAACAGACATTATGACTGATTTTAAGTTTTTTACTTTTTATAATTTCTTTTAGATAATAGCGCGGCTATAACTTGTAGTTTTGTAAAAAAGAAAACCATGGGATTATTAGATATATTTAAAACGCCGAGAGACATTGTAAAGGAAGATATAGTAGAAGTGCCTTGGCATGTGTTGGGCACAATGGATCAATTGGATGAAATTATAGAACAGTCTAATAGCAAGCCAGTTGCTATTTTCAAGCATTCTACTCGTTGCGGAATTAGCCGAGGGGTTTTAAAATTGTTTGAGAAAAACTACAAGCTTACTGATGACCAGCTAAAACTTTATTTCTTGGATTTATTGCAAAACCGTGATATTTCAAACGAAATAGCGGCTCGTTTTAAAGTGCAGCACGAAAGCCCGCAAATGATAGTTATTAAAAATGGGGCAGTGGTGCACCACGATTCCCATCATTCTATTGAGGCTTCGCACTTGGAGCGATATATTTAAGATTTAAAAAGAATTGTCCCTTAAAATCTCCTTAAACCGTTCCTTTATATCTGTTCCGGCATCAAACACCATTTGTTCGTTGTTGGGAAAGGGAATAAAATGATTATTCAGAAGTCTACGGTCTTCAGCGGTTAATGCGCGTTCATCGCCGCGGAAATTTGCAAATGTATTTTCAAAAACAAATTCGGAAGAAAGTGGAAAACTGTTTATTTGGCGCCGTTTGTTTAAATCTTTATAAACAACAGTACCGCCCACGAACACACTTTTTTGCTGAGTGGTTATGGTAATTTGGGCTGAGACGTTAATAAACTTATCAATTTTAATGGGGTTGCCCAAACTATCTCTTACAATATTTCCTTTGCGGTCACGCCCATATTCGTATCCGTCTTTTATACGCTGTGTACGGGTATATTGCCTATCGGAAATGCGTTCAGGTGAAATTTGAATGGTTTGAAAATTTAAATCAATTCCCAAATCATAATTTATTCCGTTTTCCCGTTGGCCATGATATTCGGTCCAAAAATCATCCAAACCATAGGTGTTGAAATCTAGCAGATCCCGCTCCAACCTAAAAGGAATAAATTGGCCAGTGTGATTGTTTAAGGTAACGAAAACGAAATCTGTTCCGCGAAAGTGGGCATCCTCCCTAAGCTGATGCACGTCGCGATAATTTGGTTGCACTTCATCCAATTCACACAAAACATGGAAAGCGCTTCGGTAATCCTGCTTGGTGTTTCGCTGCATATAAACTATGGCTTCTTGGTAAAGTGCTTGTACATAGGCCTCTTTTGCAACCAACAAATCATTTGTATAATCTGTAAATATAAAATTTGCTTTCCTTCCCATTTCATTGCTGTAAAGAGGAAGCAACGGACGGATTAAATCTTGGCGGGCTTGAAGGTCCAGATAAGTGTAATAAATTTCTTTTGCGCCCCTTGGACTATTTTCTTTTTTCAGAAAAGCAATGTGGCGAGAGTCCTCATCTTTTGCTTTTAAAAAGGCTTCTTCTAATAAACGAATGTGTGCATCATACTCTTTCGCATCTTTATTTTTTTGAAGTTTTTTTACCGCAAGCTCAATGGCTTGGTTATAATCCCCTTGTGCAACAAACTTTTGGGTGCGCTTCACGCTATTGCAAGAAATGCTGAAAAGCGCCGTAAAGAGAAGAATGTAAAAAGCCTTCATACCGAAATTGATTTGGTTATGAAGGCTAAATTACAATAGTAGTGCCAAATATTATTGTTTGATGGCCGGTAAAAGTTTTGTCCTACATTCACCAAAACCAATCCGCACATTTTCGTTTTTACAAAAACCTTTCAAAATAACGGTATCGTTATCGTTAATAAACTTACGCTCAGAACCATCTGAAAGTTTGATTGGTTTTTCTCCACGCCAAGTAAGTTCTAGCATGGAACCGTAAGAATCTGGTGTGGGCCCTGAAATTGTTCCGCTTCCCATCATATCGCCACTGTTCACGTTGCAGCCGTTGATAGTATGGTGCGCTAATTGCTGGCTCATGTTCCAATACATATATTTAAAGTTTGAAGTAGAAACTTTTGTTTCAGCTCCATTTTCAGGAGCAATATATACTTCAAGGTTTATATCGTAGCTTTTCTTTCCTTTATATTGAAGATAGGGCAGTTGTTCCATTTCAGGTTTTGGACTTTCTACTTTGAAGGGCTGCAGCGCATCCAGTGTTACAATCCAGGGCGAAATGGAAGAAGCAAAGTTTTTAGCCAAAAACGGGCCAAGGGGTACATATTCCCACTTTTGAATATCACGTGCGCTCCAGTCATTGAAGAGTACCAAGCCGAAGATATATTCCTCAGCTTCATTTACCGGAATAGGTTCTCCCAAAGCATTTGCATCTGTAGTTATAAAGGCCATCTCCAGTTCAAAATCCACCAACTTTGAAGGGCCAAAAACTGGTTCCGTCGCACCGTCGGGCATGGTTTGCCCCCATGGCCTTCTGGCGTTAATTCCGCTTGGGATTATGGAGGAACTCCTTCCGTGATACCCTACTGGAATGTGGAGCCAGTTGGGCATTAAAGCGTTGTCCTTTCCACGAAACATAGTCCCAACATTGGTTGCGTGTTCCTTACTGGAATAAAAGTCTGTATAGTCGCCAACTTGCACGGGAAGTTGCATTTCCACTTCGTCCATAGTGAAGAGAATATGCTGTCTGTGATCTTTGTTATCGCGAAGCTTTGGGTTTTTTGCATCAAAAATATCCGCAATTCGGTTTCTTACCAATCGCCATGTTTTTCTTCCGTCACTTATAAAATCATTTAAGGTGTCTTGCAAGAAGATATCATCAGTCAGTTCAATTCCTTGAAAATATCCAAGTTGGTGCAATGCACCAAGATCAATGGCATAATCGCCAATCCGGGTTCCTATGGTAATAATATCGTCGCGCGTTAAAAATACGCCAAAGGGTATGTTTTGTATTGGGAAATCAGTGTCTGGCGCAGTATCCAGCCAGGTTTTTCGTTTGGGGTCGTTCGCTGTTATGGGCATTTTTAAAATTCTTTTGTAGTTGCAAATAAAACTAAGGAAAAAAATTCAAAAGTTTCAAAATCAGAGAATTAATTCGTTAGTGCAATTTAGTTGCAACCAAGGTTTTGTTAGTAAAATTCTTCATCAAATATATATATTTCATGATAGTTACCGAATGTAATTACTATTTTTGGATTTAATTAACTTTTACAAATATTATGCAACGCGACGAACAAATTTTTGAACTGATAGAAGCTGAAAAACAACGCCAATTGAACGGTCTGGAGCTGATTGCCTCAGAGAATTTTGTGAGTGACCAGGTAATGGAAGCCGCTGGTTCCGTTTTAACAAATAAATATGCCGAAGGCTATCCCGGCAAACGCTATTACGGCGGTTGCGAAGTGGTGGACGAAGTAGAACAAATAGCGATTGATCGCGCCCAAGCTTTGTTTGGAGCCGAATATGCAAACGTACAACCCCATAGTGGATCGCAGGCAAACACCGCTGTTTTCGCTGCGTGTTTAAATCCGGGGGATAAATATTTAGGTTTTGACCTTTCGCACGGCGGGCATTTAACCCACGGTTCTCCCGTAAATTTTTCGGGAAGACTTTATAACCCAGTTTTTTATGGGGTTGACAAAGAAACGGGAAGAATTGATTATGATAAAGTTGAGCAAATTGCCATTGCCGAAAAACCGAAAATGATTATTGCCGGCGCCTCGGCCTATTCAAGGGAAATAGATTATAAGCGTTTCCGAGAGATTGCCGATAAAGTTGGCGCTATTTTGTTTGCAGATATTGCACATCCCGCCGGGCTGATTGCAAAGGGAATTATTGGCGACCCACTTCCGCACTGCCACGTGGTAACAACCACCACCCACAAAACCTTACGCGGTCCGCGTGGCGGAATGATTTTGATGGGCAAGGACTTTGACAATCCCTTCGGTCATAAACTGAAAAACGGAAACCTTAAAAAAATGAGCAGCCTTTTAGACAGCGCTATTTTCCCCGGCAATCAAGGTGGGCCGTTGGAACATATAATTGCCGCAAAAGCAATTGCTTTTGGCGAAGCTTTGACGGATGATTTTCTTCATTATATGGTGCAAGTGAAAAAGAACGCTGCGGTAATGGCGCAAAAATTTGTAGAAAAAGGATATGATATTATTTCTGGCGGAACCGATAACCATATGATGCTTATTGACCTTCGCAACAAAAATATATCTGGAAAAGAAGCTGAAGAAGCTTTGGGCAAAGCAGATATTACGGTTAATAAAAACATGGTTCCATTTGATGATAAATCGCCTTTTGTAACCAGCGGAATTCGTATTGGGACAGCTGCGTTAACCACTCGTGGCTTGGTGGAAAAGGATATGGAGAAAATTGTGGATTTGATCGATGAGGTTATCACTAATCACCAAGATGAAGACAAGCTGGAAAGTATAGCTGAAAAAGTGAATGAAATGATGGCTGGACTACCGCTTTTTAAAAATTAAAATAATGATTCGGACGGAAAGACTTGAATTAAGGGAATATACTTTAAACGATGCTCCCTTTATTTATAAGTTGATGAACAGCGAGGGCTGGCTTAAAAATATTGGGGATAGAAATATTAAAACCATTGAAGACGCCGAAGCTTATATGCAGAAGAATTATTTGAGCAGTTATGAAAAACATGGCTTCGGGCCCTATTTGGTTACCTTAAAGTTAGATGGCGCGCCAATTGGTTCGGCTGGTTTGTACAAGCGCGACAACTTAGAGCACCCAGATGTGGGTTTTGCTTTTTTGCCTGAATTTGGCAATAAAGGCTATGCCTTTGAAGCTTCAAAAGCGGTGATGCAGTTTGCTGCTGAAAAACTAAAAATTGAAACCATAGTGGGCATCACTATTCCACAAAATAATTCTTCGATAAAACTTTTAAAAAAACTCGGTCTTTTGGAAGTGGGAACTTATACCTATGAAGATGGAGAAGAACTTTTATTATTTTCAAATTAAAAAAAAAATGATTACCCAAAAAGACAAACAATTTATAAAACGCGCCATCGAACTTTCCGAAAAAGGTATGGACAATAATGCCGGTGGCCCCTTTGGGGCAATTGTTGTAAAGAATGGCAAAATTATAGCTGAGGGTTTCAATAAAGTTACTTCCAGCAACGACCCAACTGCCCACGCTGAGGTTGTTGCCATTCGCAAAGCTTGTGATGAGCTTGGTTCGTTCCAATTAGACGATTGTATAATTTACACGTCCTGCGAGCCCTGCCCCATGTGTTTGGGGGCCATTTATTGGGCGAGGCCAAAGGCTGTTTATTATGCGTGCACAAAAGAAGACGCGGCAGAAATAGGCTTTGACGATAATTTTATTTATGATGAAATAGATAAGAATATTGAACATCGAAATATAAATTTTATAAATCTAGAGCGGGAAGAAGGCCGAGAGGTTTTTAAAAAGTGGGAAGCGAAGGAGGGAAGAATTGATTACTAAATTTGAAATTCAAGAAAAAGCTGAAGATTATTATTTCGATTGGTATTTTTAGCAAGGCTATCTACTTTACAATGCAAACGCACACGTAGCACTTCATCTTTATGAAAGGGGATATGAAAAAGCGGGAATGGATTTGCCGAATTTCAACGATTCCATTCCTGTGGAAACTTTAAAATATATCACAAAATCATACTGTTATACGGGGAATTATAAAGTTTCTGAAAAAGATAGCATTGTTTCGCATTTCAAGCTTTCCCACTCAAATCCTTCGAAATTTGGGTTGACCGCAGAGCGAAGGTTTTATTTCAGCGGAGATGCCTGGGTAATGCAAGCCGTGGAGCGCAAAAACTCCAAGCTAATGTTGAAATGGTTGATGACAAAATAATTTCATACAAAACCTTTCAAAAGAATGTGTTTTGGAATAGGTATGATTGACTATTCGGCAGGAAATTCAGTAGCTTCGTAAGCTCCAGCATCTGGGTTGGTGTCTGGAGGGGATGGTCTAGGATTACCATTCAAATCTTCTGCGGGTCCAACCCCTATTTTACCAATTCCTTCGGCGCCAGAAGCGTCTTTTTCAATATTAAAATTATTCATTTCGGTATCTTGGAAAACAGGGTCTGCATTAAATACAGTGGCGGAGTATAAATTACTATCGCTAAAATCATATAAAGGGTCATCGCCAAATTCCCCCGTTGGGTCTTCAAAACGCAGTAAACAATTCTCAAAGTTGAAATTGAAAGCGGCCTCTGTATTTTGGAAAAGTGAAAACTCACGGCGCTCGTTGCCGTAAATGATACAATTCTTAAAGTCTGCCTTTATCAAGTCTGCCACAAATATCGCTTCTTCCGTTTCTAAACTATTGTCTATGGAAACAGCAGGAAAAGAACGGAAACCCTCTGTCCAGTAGTTTGCCAAAGTGGAATGTCTAAACTCGTAGCTTCCACCCAATTGGATAGCCAATGAGGATTGGCCACTGTTGTTGATTACTATATTTTCAGCGTCCACAAACCCTGTTCGTGCAAGCAAACCAACATTGGTGGAATTATAAATTTGTACGTTTTTAAGTTCAACTTCACAATTTTCTATCAATAAACCTACCGTGCTATTTTTTATCGTGGTAAAATTAAATTCATTGTTTACGCTTCCCTGGGTGAGCCAAATGGTTAGCCATTGGCCGGGAACATCTGCAAAGCCGGGTTCAAGTCGGTCGCCTTCAAAAATCACTTCGTTTTCCATCGCTTCCCTATCCAAGCTTTTTTCGCCCAAGGATTTCATGCTTCCATTTTCAGCTACAATTATTCCGCTTCCATTGTGAAAATGTACTCGAGCACCCGCTTCAACCGTGAGGGTTTTATTGCTGGGTACCGCTGCATAACCATAGATTACATACGGTTTTTCATTGGTAAATGTAAGTTCGTCATCTTCCAGAAAAAACCCTTTCACAAGGATATCCTCGCCGTTTTCGTCTTGTCCTAAGTTCAATGTTTCGTAAGTACCGTCGGCAAATTTCTCTGGAAACAAGAATACGGCATCTTTCACAAGGGTAACCAATTCAACTTTTTGTTCGTTTCCGCCACTGTCAAAAAGCAATTGGTCGGTATAAAGAAAATCTTTCGGGTTTGTGGGCAGGTTGTTGATATTAAAAGTGGTTTCAATAAAAATGAAGATACTGTCCTTAGCTAGAACCTGTACGTTTTCAAAAACCTTTCCGGGCACACCATCTACGTTTAAACGATAATTGGAGCCTTCACCCTGGGCCAAACGCACGGTTGGAATGTTTATATCTTCATCGCTACGGTTGTAAACTTTTAAATTGTAGGTACTGGATCCAATGTTTGAAAAAATAGTGTCCAGATAAACCGTATCTTTTGAAAACTCCAAGTTTCCGGTGCTGGCAACTGTTTCAAAATCGTTGCGGCAAGAACTCCACAATACAAGGCAACTCAAAATTGCCAAACCGTATAAATACCTCATTCAATTATAATTTTGGTAAAAATATAACTTTTTATGAAGCTAATTATTGTATTGTGAAGAAGTTTTGGGGAGCCTTTATAGTATGAAGTTTACGGGAAGCAATTGGCTGGCACCTATTTGTTTTTTCGTTTGGCTTTTCGTTCCGCTTTTCTTCGTTCACGTTTTATATTCATAAAATCGACTGAATTTTTATAGGCATTTTTTGCTTTTTCATACCAATCAGGATCTTTTTGGGGTTCGTATTCTTCGTAGTCTTCCCAAGAAATTCCACCTGTAACCACCACTTCACCTAAAATTTCCCCATCGGGATCAAGATTAATATTTAGGATAGTTGAAACATTTGAAACCGTCACTTCTTTTGTCTCAAAGCCCACGTAGCTAAACACCAAAACATCGCCCGCTTTGGTTTCAATTTTATAATTGCCGTCAAAATCGGTTTGGGTGCCAGTAGAGGTTCCTTTTATAATTACGTTTGTTCCGGGGAGCGGCAGCGCGGTATCGTCGGTTACTGTTCCTTGGGTAAATACTGTCGCTTTTTCTTTCTCCATTTCCTGTTCCGGCTGTGCAACAATCTTGCCCATAACACTTGTATAGGTACGACTTCCAGAGTCCATAAAAACATTTACAATAGCTTCTTTCCGCAACCTAATTTTTTGATTTGGAAAATTTTCTTTGCTGAAAGTAAGAATTTCCTTGTCCAGTGTATAAATTTCATATTCCCCTTTTTTGTTGGTCCAAGCACGCGCTTCCGTTTCATTAGAGGTTATTTCAACATTTTGTAGCGGATTTCCATTTTCATCCCTTACCACTCCTGTGGTCTTTACATACATTCTATCTGCATTATTACTGAAACGGCCAATACCTATAGAAACCATTGGTTTTTCTGACCTTGAAATTTTTTCGGAATTGGGATTGTTTGAAAAAAGCGTCAACGGGAGCAGCATAGAGGCTGCGAGTGGGGCAAGGCTTTGCCTACTTTTACGCTCCAAACTCACCTCGCGATTGAGTTGTGATGTTTTTACCCTTCCGCAGGTATCTTTGCTTTTAGTGAGAATTTTAACCAATTCCTCATCGTTTTTAGATGTTAAATCGATAACTTCCTTTGTGCAGATATTACAAAATTTCCCCTTTTCGGTAGCGGTCATTTTTGCCCAGTCTTCGTGGCAGGGCTCTGGAATTTTGATTATGATGGATTTTTTCATAATAATTGATTTTTGTTGATTCAAAGGAACCAAACATAAAACCATAAAAGAACCGCTTTTGAGTAAAGCGGTCGTTTCAATGAGGGAAATGTTTATTTGAAATTTTTTGTGTTATTTCTCTAAGATCTCGATCTTGAAAAGCTTGTCCCAGTTTTTTCCGGTTATATAGAGAATGTTGGGCTCACCCTTATAGGCTATGCCGTTAAGTACATCCAATTCTGGGTGCTGGGTCACTTTGTCTTTTAGATCGGTTAAGTCTATTACCCCTTCCACGGCACCGTTTGAAGGGTCAATGATGGCGATGGAACCTTGCTGGTAAACGTTTGCGTATATTTTTCCTTCAACCCATTCCAGCTCGTTTACGCTATTTATTTTGCTGGTATTGGTGAAAATTTCAATATAATCCTTTTCAGCAAGTGTATTTGAATTTAATGTCCAAATTCTATCGGTACCGTCACTTTTATAAATATTCTTTTCCGCATCGTGGCAAAGCCCCCATCCTTCTTTACTTTTACCATAGACAAAAGTTCCGGTTTGTTCCATCGTTTCCAGATTGTAAATGAAGCCCGTTTTTTCACGCCACGTAAGTTGGTAAATTTTATTGTTTAGAATGGTGAGTCCTTCTCCAAAATATGGATCGGGCAGGCTTACTTTTTTAAGTACTTTGCCTGTTGTGTAATCCGTTTTCCGAAGCGATGATTGTTTGTACTGCCCAGTGCTTTCGTATAATGTGTCATTTTCAAATTCCAAACCTTGGGTGTAGGCTTTTATATCGTGCGGGTAGGTTTCAATTACTTTATAAGTGTATAGTTTTGGTTTTATGGAAGCAAGGAGCATAATTTTTTGAGAAGCCTCATATGCTTCGCCATCACTAAATATTTGAGCTTTTAATGTTTTTTCACCGAGCTTTTTTCCCGAAAGGGAAATTTTATCGCCAGAAATCCCAATCCTATCATTGTTTAAAAAATAAAGAACGGAATCAATTTCAATATTCTTTTTGTTGTTTAAGGAAATACTTAGCACATCTTCTGTGGTGTACGTTTTTTTGGGGTTGTTGATTTTCAGAGAAAAAATATCTTTTTTTTCCTCCGAATTACTTCCGCAGCTGCCCATTAAAAGCCCTAATAAGGTAGCAACTAAAATGTTATGGATTTTCATTATGAACTATAATTTTTCTGCAAGGTATTTATTAAAATTGAACTATAAAAATGCTTGCGAAAACCTTAAAAAGCCTTATCTTTGCAGCGGCAAGTCCTACACAACCAGCTCCTGTTGAATCCCCCAGGGCGGGAACGCAGCAAGGGTATACGGTCGTAGCGGTGTGATGTAGGTAGCTTGCCATTTTTTGTGCGCTAAACTTTCGTTGAGCTCCAAAATTTCCTCTCTTTTCTTTTTTCTCTTTTCTTTTTTCTCGTCCTTTGCTTCTCAACAACCTTTTATGCCAACAACAGTACTCATCACAGGCGGTTCTTCAGGAATTGGTAAAGCCATTGGCGACTATCTTACTGAAAAAGGCTACCAAGTTTTTGGAACCAGCCGAAATCCAGAAAAAATTACAAATTCTGTGTTTACGCTTCTAAAAATGGACGTCAACAATATAGACTCTATTAACGCTGCTATTGCTGAAGTATTGAAGAATGTAGAAAAAATTGACGTTGTAATCAACAATGCTGGGGTAGGTATTACCGGACCCATCGAAGAAACGCCGGAAACAGAAATTAAAAAAGCCTTCGAAACCAATTTATACGGCCCTATAAACGTAATAAAAGCCGTATTGCCCCAAATGCGCAAGCAGGGTTTTGGGTATATTTTGAATATTACTTCAATCGCAGGATATATGGGGCTTCCGTACCGGGGTATTTATTCAGCTAGCAAAGCTGCGCTGGAAATTACCATTGAGGCAATGCGAATGGAGACGCTTCAGTTTGGCATAAAAATGACCAACATCGCTCCGGGAGATTTTGCCACCAATATTGCCGCTAGTCGCTATCACGCACCAATTCTGGAAAATTCTCCATATAAAAATGACTACGGAAATACACTGAAAATGATGAACACGCATGTAGATAATGGCGGAAATCCCTTGCAAATGGCAAAAGCGGTCCATAAAATAATTGAAACCGAAAACCCCCGAATTCATTATAAGGTGGGCTCTTCATTGCAGAAAATTTCTATTGTGCTAAAAAGAATTCTGCCCGATAAGGTTTATGAACGTATGCTTTTACGGCATTATGGGTTGAAGTGATTATGATATTTAAGTATTATCTGTGAAAACTTACTTATTTTTGTAATCTAATTTGAAAGTGCCAATATGAAATTCTTTATCGATACCGCAAACCTTGACCAAATAAAAGAAGCCCAAGACTTGGGTGTACTCGACGGTGTAACCACAAATCCTTCGTTAATGGCAAAGGAAGGCATTACCGGGCGCAACAATATCTTGAAACATTATGTGGACATTTGCAATATTGTGGACGGCGATGTTTCAGCAGAGGTAATTGCAACCGATTTAAAGGGAATGATAAAAGAAGGCGAGGAGCTTGCAGAGCTTCATCCACAAATTGTGGTAAAAGTACCAATGATAAAAGAAGGGGTAAAGGCAATTAAATACTTCACAGACCACGGAATCCGTACCAATTGTACCTTGGTTTTTTCGGCAGGCCAAGCCTTATTGGCTGCTAAAGCGGGAGCAACTTACGTTTCCCCTTTTATTGGAAGATTAGACGATATTTCAACAGATGGACTGGAACTGATTGCAGACATCCGCTTGATTTATGACAATTACGGTTTCGAAACCCAGATTCTTGCAGCCTCCGTACGCCATACCATGCACGTTATAAATTGCGCAAAAATAGGTGCTGATGTAATGACCGGGCCTCTATCGTCAATTGAAGGTTTGTTAAAACATCCTTTAACTGATAGTGGTTTGAAACAGTTTTTAGAAGATTATAACAAGGGCAATTAAATGGAACGGAAGCGCTATTTGTAACGGAATAAAAAGTTGGTTTTTTTTATTGGAGTGTTCGGGAGGGATTATTTATTAAGAAAACCTAAAAGCAGTTCTTCAAAATTTGCATTGAACATATTTGTTTTTCCCTCAAGAATTACTCCATTTTTATCCAGAATTATTGCGCCGTTTATGTATTTCAGTAAGAGTTTCTTTTCGGCATCGTTCAAGTTTTCTATCTGGAATTCTTGTGTCGGGTTATAGCTTGAGTTAATAATGGTCTGGCGCCATTTTTTATAATGAGTGTCGGTATTTATGCCCAAAAAATCATATTCGGGATATTTTGATTTTAACTCGGCGGAACGATTGTGAATATTTTTATAATGCGCAGGTGATTGCCCAGACCAGAAATAAATTACCGTGGGCGCTTTGATTAGGCTCAATAAATCCTTCACCACATTTTCGGTATTTACTAGCGCCACATTTGGAATTGTATTTCCCGGGGTAAGTTTAATGGTCGCTTCATACATTTTTCCCACTTCTTCAACATGTTTTTTGTCGGTATTCATTTTAGAGAATTCCTCAAAAAACTTACTTTCTTCCTTAGCATCGGTCGCGTTTATCAAGTACCACAACGCGTTATAACGCAACAAGCTGTTTTTTAAAGTATCAGAAGTTATCATGCTGTCAATTAGCTGGATTTTTCTGAAATTAAAATCGAATGAATTGCGATCAACATTTGAATTGATGCCATATTCTGAAAAAACCATGTTTTCAAAATAACGGTTCATAAAACGATAATAGGGATAATAAAATTTCAGTTCATCCCTTTCAAAATCTATATCTTTTCTATAATCAAAAAAGTTTTTGTCAAATTTTTCTACATTGTTTCTATTGGCCGCGGCGTATTTTTCTTTTTTAATGAAATAATCATAGGTAATGTTAGCCAGTGCAGCATTTTTAAAATTTTCTGAAACCTCATTCTTTTCAATGAAATCATTATATTCCTGAAGCTTTATTTGTTTAAGTGAATCTATTTTGCGGGTAAATTCCTCTGAAGGTAGTGTGTACCACTTGGTCAGATTATTGTTTTCAGACTCATTCCTCAAATACAGATACATCAATAAATTGTTTTGTTCTCCGCCCCTTCCGGAATATGCCAAAGACTCATCAAAATCCCTTGTGTTTATGTGCATCAACAAACTATCGCCAGGTTCTATGTAGAACACCTGTGATTCACTGTGCTTTAAATTATAGAGTCCTGGAGATATTTTATCCGTCTTGTATAAAAAGAAGTTGTTGGAGTCCAATTTTACGGTGTCCAGAATGTCCTTTCCTCTTGAAAAAATAATATAATCTAGCGTTGGATTTACTATTTGACCTCCTATCCAGGTAGTCTGTACAGCGTTTTCTTCCTTGTCTTTGCAGGATAGTACTAGAATAAATATTAAAAATGGGAGTAATTTTTTAAACAATAGCACTTAGTTGAAGATTTATGAACAAATGTAGCCGACCCGTATATGGCAATTTGTTAAATGGTAGTTAAAAGGATTATAAAAACGTTAATGTTTTCAGAGTGTCGCTTAAATACCTACTTTTGCGCAAAATTTAAAAATTTATGCTTTCAGTTTCAAATCTTTCGGTACAATTTGGTAAAAGAGTCTTGTTTGACGAAGTGAGCACACAGTTCACAAGTGGCAATATTTATGGCATTATTGGTGCCAATGGAGCCGGAAAATCTACCTTTTTGAAAATCATTTCAGGCAAGCAGGATCCTACTTCCGGCCACGTTCATTTAGAGAAGGGCAAGCGCATGTCTGTTCTGGAGCAAAACCACAACGCATATGATGATTATAATGTTTTGGAAACAGTGGTTCGTGGCAATAAGGAATTATTCTCCATAAAAACCCAAATAGATAAACTTTACGAAGATTATACAGATGAAAACGCTGAAAAAATTGGCGAACTTCAAGTAGCATTTGAAGAAATGAACGGGTGGAACGCTGACAGTGATGCCGCGGCAATGCTTTCAAATTTAGGCATTGACGAAAGCTTGCATTATACCATGATGAAGGATTTGGACGGAAAACAAAAAGTACGTGTGCTTTTGGCACAGGCACTGTTTGGAAATCCAGACGTGCTTATTATGGATGAGCCTACCAACGATCTTGACTATGAAACGATCAGTTGGCTGGAAAACTTTTTGGCAAATTATGATAACTGCGTAATTGTGGTTTCACACGACCGTCACTTTTTAGACTCCGTTTGCACACACATTAGTGATATTGACTTCGGAAAAATTAACCATTACAGCGGTAACTATACTTTTTGGTATGAAAGTAGCCAACTTGCGGCCCGTCAGCGCGCTCAGCAAAATAAAAAGGCCGAGGAAAAGCGCAAAGAGCTACAGGAATTTATCATGCGTTTCAGTGCAAACGTAGCAAAGAGCAAGCAAGCAACATCCCGAAAAAAAATGCTCGAAAAGCTAAATGTTGAAGAAATAAAGCCTTCCAGCCGCCGTTATCCGGCAATTATTTTTGAACGCGAGCGTGAAGCAGGCGACCAGATTTTAAATGTAGAAAACCTTTCTGCTTCTATTGACGGCGAAGTACTTTTTAAAAATGTGGACATCAACTTGGCGAAGGGCGATAAAGTGGTTATTTATTCACGAGATTCCCGAGCTGCCACGGCATTTTATGAAATATTGAATGGGCACGCAAAACCGGATACGGGTTCCTTTCAATGGGGAATTACCACAAACCAAAGTTATTTGCCTTTAGACAATGAAGAGTTTTTTCAAAACAATCTTTCGTTGGTAGACTGGTTGCGTCAATACGCTAAAACAGAGGAGGAGCGCGAAGAAGTTTTTCTTCGGGGCTTCTTGGGAAAAATGCTCTTCAGTGGTGAAGAGGCCTTAAAGAAAAGCAGTGTGCTTTCTGGAGGCGAAAAAGTGCGCTGTATGCTAAGCCGGATGATGATGCTACGCGCTAATGTTTTGATGCTTGATGAGCCTACAAACCACTTAGATTTGGAATCCATTACAGCTTTTAACAATTCATTAAAAAATTTCAAGGGAACGGTTTTATTGACCACGCATGATCATGAGTTTGCCCAAACGGTAGGTAACCGCATTATTGAACTTACCCCCAACGGTGCGATTGATCGCTATATGAGTTTTGACGAATATATGGGTGATAAAAAAATTAAGGAACTGCGCGATAAAATGTACGCAGTTGAAGCTTAAAAAATTGGCGACCAATTTAGTGGTCGCCAATTTCTTTTAAGAATTCTTCAATGGTTTCTTTTGCCTTTTCAAATTCGTCCTTTCGTATAAAAATCATTGTTTGGTTGGCAATGCTCATTGTAAAACCCGCACGTACACTACTGTCATGATCGTTTCTTTCAATAGGGTTAATGCCAATTTCATTCAATCTGGCTACAAGACCTTTGGCTATTAATGTTGGGCCCGTGTAAATTCGTTTTGTTTCAGACATACACTTATTCTTCTGTCTCTTTTAAAAATGAATCGACAATTGGCTGGGCTATGGCAAGCTCGTCCTTGCGCACAAATACCCGCACTTGATCATCAAATTTATTTCCGGAACCAAACATAACGCCACTCTGCTGGTCATCCCTGAGGATTGGGGTAATATTTGCTTCTTCCAATCTTCCTACGAGCGCCTCGGCCATAATATCGGATCCAGTATATATTCTAATTGTTTCTTCTGTGTTTTCTGACATCTTTTTATAGTTTGTTATTGCTTAATTTATTTAAAAGATTTTTTTTAATACTGACTTGGGAAACTCAAGCATTGTAATATTTACTGTTCCAAATGGCGCCATTGAAATTTTTTCCCTTGGAGAAGCCATAAAAAATGACCATTCCACCCACACCCTTAAAAATAATAAGAAACAAAAACAAATACTCCTGAAAACTCCCCATAGGAGTAAACCATTGCAGGGGCATTAACGCTGTTATTATTAAACTGAGCACGGCAACCATAAATACTAGATTCTCAAAACTTTTGTATGGCCACATCAACAATTTTCTAAAGGGATGCAGATCATTTCCCCATTTGTGAATAAGGTAAAAATAATCATTTCCCATGGGCGCAAAAAGTAACGGATCGTCTGCGTTTTCAAGCTTCAGTAGTTTTGCTGGAGCCAAAATTTTGAAATTTTTAAGGGCAATACCGTGCTTTTTTTCTAAGTTTCTTATTTCTGAAATGGCCTCTTCGGGAAAACCTGCCTTAAAGTAACGTGAATCCAAAAAGCGTAAACGGTAGTTCACGCAAAGATTTTTAATATCAGCAAGATGAAAAATTTGCGAACTTTCTAGCAGATCAAAATTGAAATTGTTTTCAATTTCTTCAGATTTTTCGTTTAAATTAGAAAGGATAGCTTCGCGCTGGGTTTCATTTTCAGAAAAAATCCTCTTTACCTCAGTCATAACAGACGCTTCACCAATCCGTATGGAGCGGTATTTGAGTAACTGCTTTTCAATATTTGTTCGCGAAAACATGGGCTGCATTTTTTTTAAAAACTAAATTTACATAGTACAATTCACCAAAACAACAATTTAACACAGTTTGGTTGAAATTTTAAATATGTAGAACCTATTTGGCTTTCTCTCAATATTGGCTTTGTATTTGTTATATTTACAATCTTAATTTTTTTATATGAAAATCAACACTATATTTCTGATACTTTTTACAATTAGTTGTGGAGCAAATGTTTCTGCACAAAAATACAAATCCACTAAAAGTGATGAAGTTTCCAAAATATTTGGTGAAAGTAACTTTACATCAAATAAAACTTTTTATGAAAATATCGAAAAGGCCCCAAATTTTACAGTTTTGGCTAAGGTGTTAAAAAACGAATCCTTAAGAAATAAACTGGAAAATCAAGAAATGGTAACAATTTTTGCTATTTCGGATGAAGCCTTTTTGAATTTATCAAAAAAAAATCGGGATTCCATTTTAGACAATACATTGGTAATAAATTCGGTAGTTAAGTACTTGGCAGTGCCAGGCAGGGTAGATAGTTATGCATTAAAAAATGAAATAGCCAAAAAGGGCGGAACCATTTATCTGAAAACACTAGATGGTCAAAGTTTAGGGGTTCGAGAAGTAAATGGGCAGTTGCAACTGGTAGATTCTGAAAAAGGAACAGCAACGGTTATCGCCTCAGATTTTTACCATAAAAATGGTTTTTTCCATATTATAGATAAAGTGATTTTTCCACCTAAGGAAGATTAGTTTATAAAAGTTAAATAAACCTTAAAGTCTGGAAATTGCAAAACCGCAGTTTCCAGACTTTCGTTTATAGGTACATAACATAAACTAAAAACACATTATGAAATCAAAACTTATTACAGCAGCATTATTTTCTATTGCCCTGGTGGCCGGAACAACATCAATTATTGCACAGGACAAAATGATGAAAAATGAAAAAACAGTAATGGTGGGGGGTGCCGAAATGTACCCCTCCAAAACCATTGTGGCAAACGCCGTAAACTCAAAAGACCATACAACACTGGTTGCAGCGGTAAAAACAGCAGATTTGGTTGAAACGCTACAGAGTGATGGGCCATTTACTGTTTTTGCCCCAACCAATTCAGCTTTTGAAAAACTACCCAAGGGAACAGTTGAATCTTTACTTAAACCTGAAAATAAAATGAAATTGCAGACCATCCTAACGTATCACGTAGTTTCAGGAAAGCACAGCGCCTCAGATATTAAAAAGGACATAACAAAAGCTAATGGAAAAGCAACCTATAAGACTGTGAGTGGTGGAACTTTAAGTGCAACTATGAAAGGCAAAAATATATTGCTAATGGACGAAAACGGCGGAATGGCTACTGTAACAATAGCAGATGTAAACCAATCAAATGGTGTAATTCACGTTATTGACAGTGTTGTTTTGCCTAAATAAAAATTTGTCTCCAAATCCCAATTATTTAAAAAGAAAACAGCGACCCAAAAGTCGCTGTTTTTTTGTAGTATATGTTTTTAGCGAAGGACAGCCCCAAAATCATTTTCAAATTTTTGCTGTAGTTTGCCCATTATCTTATCAATTTGCTTATCCGTTAATGTTTTTTCTTCATCTTGAATGGTAAAGCTTATGGCATAACTCTTTTTGCCCTCGGGCAGGTTTTTACCTTTATACACATCAAAAAGTGTAACACCTTTCAATAATTTTTTTTCTGATTGAAATGCTGCGTTGCGCAAATCTCCAAACTTTACTGAATCGTCCAAAAGAAGTGCGAAATCCCGCTGGGCAGCAGGAAATTTAGCAATCGGTTTTAACTTGAAGTTGCCTGCCGGTATTTGTTTCAAAACCAAATCCCAATTGAAATCTGCGTAAAAAACTTCGGCCTCAACATCAAGTTCTTTGGTGATTTTGGTCTTTACAATTCCAAATTCCACAAGTATATCTTTATTTCTTTTAAAGGCGATAGCTTCCGAAAAAACATCATTCTCTGGGGTTTCTTCCGTGTAATTATCAAGTCCCAACCCTTCCATGATTGTCGTAATGACACCTTTTCCGAAGAAAAAATTACTTTTCGCATCCGGAGTTGCCCAGTTGCTCTCGTTTTTTAAACCTGTTACAAAGAGCGACAAATGCTTGGTTTCGGTTCGACCGCCCGGAAAGTTGTGGTAGGTTTTCCCGAATTCAAAAAACTTTAAATTGTTATTTTTACGATTGCTGTTGTATTCAATAGCTTCCAGACCCGAAAAAAGCATAGATTGCCGCATAACCGATAAATCCTGACTCAACGGATTGAGCATGGCAACGTTGTAATTTTTCTTGATAGTTTCACTCAGCGTTGAATATTTTGAGGAGGTAAGGGAATTGTTCAACATTTCGTGGAAACCGATGGCCGTAAGCCGTGAGGCAATTTTATTTTGAACAGAATAATCTTCCCCCGGCAAAATGGTTGAAATGGAAGCATTCAGTTTTTGTGTAAATTTTACGTTGTTGTAACCATACACCCGCAGTATTTCCTCAATTACATCCACATCGCGCGTAACGTCGTTTCGGTAAGCGGGAATGGTCATCCCGATGCCAGTTTCGGTTACATTGTTCACTTTCATCTCAAGCGAAGTAAGAATTTCCTTAATGGTTTCTTTCGGAATTTCTTCCCCAATCAATTTATTAGCTTTTTCAAAATTTAAAAATACCTGATGGTCCTCTATCTTTTTTGGATACACATCAATCAAATCACTGGTTATTTGTCCGCCAGCGATCTGCACAATCAAAATGGCCGCGTGGCGTAGAGCATAATCAGCTATGTTTGGGTCTATTCCTCTTTCAAAGCGGAAGGAAGCATCAGTGCTCAAGTTATGGCGCTTCGCGGTTTTGCGGATGCTGACAGGGTTAAAGTAAGCACTTTCCAAGAAAATACTGGTTGTGTTTTCTGTGACCCCGCTATTAATTCCGCCAAAAACACCAGCGATACACATGGGTTTTTCGGCATCGCAAATCATTAAATCTTCCTCGTGAAGCTCACGCTCAATGCCGTCAAGCGTGGTGAATTTTGTGCCCGAAGGAAGTGTTGTCACATTTACAACATTTCCCGCAATTTTTGAGGCATCAAAGGCATGGAGCGGTTGGCCAAGTTCGTGGAGTACGTAATTGGTGATATCCACAATATTATTAATAGGTGAAAGCCCGATAGCTTTCAATCTATTTTGAACCCAGGCAGGGGAAGCCCCGACCTTTAAATTGCTGATGGTGATTCCACAGTACCGGGGTGCTAAAGCGTTGTCTTTAACCTTTACATCAATTTTTAAAGTACGATTGTCTATTCTAAAACTACTTGTAGAAGGGGTATTTAATTTTGTGGAAATATCCTTGTGAAGCAAGCCGGCCTTTAAGTCGCGCGCTACACCCCAATGACTCATGGCATCGGCACGGTTTGGGGTGAGGCCAATTTCAAAAACTTTGTCGTTTTCAATTTCCAACACTTTGGCTAAAGATGTCCCGGCTTTTATTTTTGCGTCCAGAATCATAATTCCGTCGTGTGATTTTCCCAGCCCCAGTTCGTCTTCGGCACATATCATTCCTTCACTAACCTCACCACGGATTTTACCTTTGTTTATTTGCCAAGTTTTATCTTCAGCGTCATAAAGTGTAGTGCCTACTGTGGCTACCGGAACTTTTTGACCAACAGCAACATTGGGTGCGCCGCAAACTATTTGTATAGGTTCGCCAGTACCAATGTCAACTTTGGTTACTTTCAATCTATCTGCATTGGTATGTTGGGTGCATTCTAACACGTGGCCAACCACAACACCTTCCAAACCGCCCTTTACGGAACAAAAATCTTCTATTCCTTCTACTTCAAGACCTAGGTCTGTCAATAATTCGCCAGTTTTTTCTGCGTCCCAAGGGAGGTTGATAAATTGTTTTAGCCAGTTGTATGAAATTGTCATAAGTGTAAAAATCTTAACAGTGGGCAAAGATACTATTTCCTTTAAAGTTGAAAGTTGAAAGTTTAAAGTTTTAAGCTGAAAGTTTTAGTTGAAGAAAATAAAAAACCACGATAATAGTTGCTATGGCTGTTATAAAAAAAGTAACGTTTGCACCAAAATAGAACCACAACAGTCCCGCCATTACACTTGCCGCCATTGCCAGTATGCTTTGGAAAGCGGTATAGGTTCCCACGGCCGTGGCAGTGTTTTCATCTTTGCAAATGTTTGTAATCCAAGCTTTTGAAATGCCCTCAGTAGCTGCGGCATAGATTCCGTAGCCGAAGAAGAGGGCTATGATGGTGTATAGGTTAGTGGTTAAACCCATTCCGAAGTAAACCAAACTGAATATTATTAATCCGAATAGGAACATTTTTTTCAAACCGATTTTATCTGCAAAGCTTCCCAGCGGATAGGCTGTGAGGGCGTAAATTAAATTGTAGAAAATGTAGATGCCGATTACCCAAGTATCGTCCAGTCCTGCATCTTTCGCTTTTAAAAGCAGAAAAACATCACTGCTGTTGAAGAGGGCAAAAAACAGAAGTCCACGAACTACTTTTCGGTATTCTGCAGAACTTTGCTTCCAGTATTTTATGAAGGAGAAGAAATTTATTTTCTTTTTTTGAGAAGTAGTTTCTATTTTTTTGTCTTTCAAAAGAAATGAAGCAACAACAGCTAAAACCCCCGGGATGAAGGCGATGTAAAATAAATTGATATAATCTTCGGGATAGAAATAGAGATACACCAAAGCTAAGGCTGGGCCGAGGACGGCACCAAACGTATCCATGGACCGATGGAAACCAAAAACTTTTCCTTTGTTGGTTTTATTCGTTTCTGCGGAAAGCATGGCATCGCGTGCGCCGGTTCTTATTCCTTTGCCGAGACGGTCTGTGGTTCTTGCAAAGAAAATCCACAACGGATAAACGAAGAATGCCATCATCGGTTTTGAAATGGCGCTGAGCGAATAACCTAATTGCACGAAGGGCGCTCGCTTTGCTTTACTATCGGAAAGTTGGCCAAAATATCCTTTGCTCAATCCTGCCACAGCTTCAACTAAACCTTCCAAAATACCTATTAAGAGTATTGAAAACCCAATGCTTTTTAAATAGATGGGCATTATTGGATAGAGTATTTCGCTTGCCATGTCTGTAAACAGACTGACAAGGGATAGGATCCAGACGGTGCGGGTAATTGGTTTCAAGGGCTTGGACAAATTACCTTGAAAGATACTTCAATTTATTTTTTTACCACTTTTTTAGTTTCTGTTTGTCCGTTTTCACCTTTTATTTTTAGGAAATAAATTCCTTTGCTTAAAATTGAAATATCTACTTGATTCTTCTTTTCTGAAATGAAAAGCAGTTGCCCGAGGTTGTTATAAACGGTTATTTCGGAAAGTGGTGTAGCGGATTTAATATTTAAAAAACCGTTTGTTGGGTTTGGGTAGATGCTGAAAAGGTTAGTTGTGTTTTCTTCGGTGCCGAGTGGGCCGCGGTTTTCGAACCAGATTATTTCGTCTAAGGAATATGACGATGCTAGTACGTCCATTTTTCCGTCGTCGTTAAAATCATCTGCAAATACACAAGTTGTATTGTCAACTTGGGAGGAGACTATTTGTTCTGAACCAAAATTCCCACTACCAAGATTTTCATGCCAAAAGACCGTATTGCTAGAAAAAGAAGCTGTAAGTACATCCATATCTCCATCTGCATCTAAATCTTTAGCATAGACTTCATAGGCGCCCTCTGTATTATTATTTATAGCTCTCAATGGCCCAAAAGTACCCTGGTTATCTAAATTTTCAAACCAAATTGCGGAATGGTCGCCGAATGAGGAAGCAAGGACGTCCTGATCGCCGTCATTATCCATATCTTTTATATCCACGGAAAATGAACCACTTATTTCTGTTGAAATTGTTTGTTGTGCTCCAAAGTTACCTCCCCCGTTATTTTTATGCCAAAATAGGACATCATTACACCAGTCTGCTGCAACTAAATCTAAAAGTCCATCACTGTCAATATCTGCAGCTCTAACAGATTCTATACACATGCCTGTGGTATTAATAACTTGGGTTGGGCCAAAATTTCCTTGGCCATCCAAGTTTTCATACCATAAGAGTCCAAAATCACCACCAGAAACAATATCAATATCACCATCGTTATCAACGTCCATAGGGTAAGTTACATAAGGTCTCGAGTTAAGCGGACTAAATATATGTGCTGTGAACGAGGTTGCTTGACCGTCCATATTTTCAAACCAAACAACTGTATTATCATAGTAAGATTCAGAAACTACATCCATATCTCCATCGCCATCAAAATCTGCTGCATTAATGGAGATTGGATAATTTAATTGTAAAGAGATTGTTTTAGGCACTGAAAAATTTCCTAATCCATCAAGGTTTTCCAGCCAAGCAATTTTATCATCCCCATTTGATGCGGAGAGCACATCTTTATCACCATCACCATCCATATCAATAGACATAACTGTATATGGTCTGTTGGTACCGTTAATTTCCACCACAACATTTTGAGTACCAAAATTTCCTTGTCCATCAGTATTTATGTAATATGCTATTTTGTCATCTGTAGCAGAGGCGGAAATTAAATCTAAATCGCCATCGCTATCCAAATCTGCCAAGTTGATTTCCCTAAGATATTCTATTTGGTTTGTTATTTGTTGTTTTGGTCCGAAATTACCAAGGCCATCCAGATTTTTGTACCAATAAATTATTCCTTGGGCATCGGATCCTGATATTACGTCTAAATAGCCATCATTATCAACATCTGCAGAAGTGACCAAAAATTGACCTTGTACATCAGCACTTACAAAACGCTGTGGACCAAAATTGCCCTGTCCGTTTAAATTTTCATTCCAAACTAATTTTTGGTCGAATAATAGGGAAGTGGCAAGAACGTCTTTATCTCCATCGCCATCAATATCTGCCGCCGAAACCCCTCTTGGACGTTGCACATTTGTTGAGATAACTTGTATTGAGCCAAAATCTCCTTGACCATTGATATTCTTGAACCAAGAAACATTATCATTTGTATAGTCTGAGACCAAAATATCCATATCGCCATCGCTATCAAGATCTTCCACATAAATATTATTATAGCTAGCTGAATTGTTTGCGATAATGTGCTCAACAGAAAAAGTACCTTGCCCATCCATATTTTCAAACCATGCAATTGAATTGGTTGAGCTAGAATTTGCAGTTATATCCAAATCGCCGTCGCCGTCCATATCTGCTGCTTGAATTTCTCTGGCTTGTGTATCTGGAGCGCTAACAGTTTGCGGAGTTCCAAAATTTCCTTGACCGTCTACGTTTTCATACCAAAAGATACTATAATAGGTAGCATTAACTAAATCTATATCACCATCATTATCAATATCTATAGCAATTACTTGGTTGGTTCTAATTGCGTTTTCTGTAATTATTTGTTGTGCTCCGAAACTTCCATTTGTATTTTTATACCAAGCTAATTTAGAGTCGTTTATGGAAGAAGATATCATATCCATATCGCCATCACCATCAAGGTCGGCGGCACAGACTGATGTCGGATTGTTTGTTCCGCCTGTATCGTCCACAGTAATATGCGCTTCAAAATCTATTTGGGCGTTAATTGAAAAAGATAAGAATAGTGTTGAAAGGAATAGTAATTTTGTTTTCATTTGAATTTTTTGACAGTGCGCAAAGTAGCTTTTTCCTACAATATATTCAAATGATAAAAATCATATCTTCAAATTCCGAAAGCGCTGTAAAAGTGTAGGGTGTGAATAATGCGCAAACACATATAGCGGGTGCGGAGTGAGGTTGCTCAGGCTGTTTTTAGAAAGCTTTTTTAAACCTGAAATCAGCGGTAGTGCTGCGAAAGTATTCTTTGCGTAATTATCTGCTTGGTATTCAAACCTTCGGCTTAAATAATTCATCAATAAGCCTGTAATGCCCGAAATTGGGCTATAAAGCACCCCGAACGCTACCAAGCCTATGTGGAAGGAAGGTTGCGAAACATTTAATGCTTCGGAAAGCAGCGGATTTCCTATAAAAAGCGATAACAGCCAAAGCGTAAAACCTGTGGTAACGACAGCTGCGAAAAGGTTGATGATAATGTGGTTCCGTTTGTAATGACCTACCTCGTGGGCAAGGACGGCCACTATTTCTTCTTCGTTTAAATCTTTTATAAGGGTATCATAAAGGGTTACTCGTTTTTCACTTCCGAAGCCAGAGAAATAGGCATTGGCCTTGGTGCTTCGCTTGCTGCCGTCTATCACGAAAATTTTATCGAGCGTGAACCCTACTTTTAATGCATAGGTTTCTATTTGGGAACGAAGCGAACCTTCTTCCAACGGGGTTTGTTTGTTGAAAAGCGGAACAATCAATCTCGCGTAAAACAGGTTCATTAATATGGTGAAAACAGTGATTATTCCCCAAGCGTATAGCCAAAAGTTTTTGCCCGTGCTTTGGTAAAACCATATAATTGCGCTTAAAAGAATTCCCCCAATAACGGCGCCCATAGCCCATCCTTTCAGTTTGTCAAGAAAAAAAGTTTTACGTGTAGTTTTATTAAAACCGTATTTCTCTTCAATTACAAAAGTGCTGTAATAGCTGAAGGGCGTGCTCAGGATGTCACTTGCAATCATTATGGTTCCGAAGAAAACTAAGGCGATTATAATTTCATTGCTTGATACGGAACGCGCAAAACTATCTACAAAGGCAAAGCCATCAAAAAAGAAGAATAGGAGGGTAGCGATGAGCGAAATTGCTGAAGTAAGTATTCCAAATTTGTAACGTTCCTTTTTGTAGCGTTGCGATTTCTTGTATACTTCCTCATCAAAAACATCCTGTAATTCAGCGGGAAGCGGATCGTTGAAATGTTTAGCGTTTAGATAATCGAGAAATTGGTCAATCACAAAGCTGATGACCAAGATTGCTATAATTATAAAGAAAAGAGTTTCCGGTTTCAAGTTTCTGGTTTCAAGTTACTACTGCAAACTGCGACTGCAACTGAATACTAAAATCCACGCTGGCGCTTTGCCTCAAATATAAGGATTCCCGCGGCTACGGAAACATTCATACTGTCTATTTCGCCCTGCATCGGGATGATGATGTTTTGGGTGCTGTTTTGTAACCATTCCTCGGAAAGTCCCGTGGCTTCGGTGCCAACTACTATTGCAGTGCTTTTTGTAAAATCACAAGTGTCGTACGAAACGGAAGCTTGCAATGCGGCACAGTAAATATTAATATTATTTTCTTTTAAAAATAAAATGATTTCCGAAGTGCTTCCCACTGCAATTTTATTGGTAAACAAACACCCCACACTACTGCGGATAATGTTTGGGTTAAACATATCGGTCTTTGTATTGGCAATGATTACGGCATCTACTTTTGCTGCATCTGCCGTACGAAGTAGCGCGCCAATATTACCAGGCTTTTCAGGGGCTTCGGCTACTAAAATTAAAGGGTTTTTGGTTACTAGATGTAGGTCGGCAAGTTCTAAGGCTTTAGAATGTGCTATAGCCAAAACGCCTTCCGTTGAACTTCGGTATGCGAGCTTTTCGTAAATATCAGAAGCGATTTCAATGAATTCGGCTTCACTGTTTGAAGTTTCTTTCAGTATAAAAACTTCTTCCTCTGAAATAATATCAGGACAAAAAAGTACGGTTTTCAAAAGATAGCCCCCTTTTATTGCTAATGAAATTTCGCGCAGCCCTTCAATTACAAAAAGTTGTGTTTTGCGGCGTTCGCGCGATTTTTCTTGTAATAGCGCAATCTGTTTTATCAGCGGGTTATGAAAACTTGTGATGCTTTTGTACATCCCACAAAGATACGTTACTGAAACTTATATCCGCTGCCCAAATTAATGCGAAGCCCGAAACTAATGTTGAAGTAATTTACCCCGCCAAAGGAATCTTCGAGTTCGGAAGGAACATCAATATTCATAAAATCATGGCGCAATTCGGGTGCCATAAAAATACCCAAATAGGTATTTAATCTATAACTTACTTCTGGGCTAAACCAAAGAGCGGTAGCTGTATCGTTGAACTTGTCGCCCAGACCTCTGTTTGCATACACAGAATAGCCAGCACCAGCACCAATTGAAACATCGAAATTGCTGATATAGAAATCATAACCAACTACCCCGCCAATTACTATGTTTGTAGTACTTTCATAATTGCCCAACGAAACTTGGTCGGTAACAGAGCCTTTAAAAAAGCTGAGGTAGGGCCCTACAAAAAAGGTTTTATAGGTATTTACTTTTAAAGCAATTTTTCCGCCACCTTTCAGGTCCATTCCGTTATTAACAAAGTTGTCTCCAAAAGCAATAGGAAAATATGCCCCGATAATTACATTGCCCACTTTATGCCCGTTTTCCTCAATTTCGGTTTCTTCCGAATGGGTTTCCTGTGCAAAAGTGGTAGTTGAAATAAATAGGACTATAAGAAAGAATCTAATATTCGAATACATAATTTGTATCTAAGTTGGTTAAGGGAATTTCAATGGTTTGCACAGGTTCAAAGTTTAGGGAATATTCCAAAAGGACTGTAGTTCCTAAAATACTTTCAATGGAGACTGTTGTGTTTTCTGAAATTGGGCTCAGGTTTCCTTCACGTATAGCGGCAAGATCACAATTGTCAGGCGGATTGGCTACATTTAAAGGAAGCTCGCAGTTGGCAGGGGTATACTTTATTGTATAACTCAAAGTATTTTCATCACCTAACAAATTATTGAAAGTGAGATTAAGTTCTGCCTTATCCCCAAGAATTATTGTCCCCAAATCATATAAAAGTCTATCGTTGTGAACCGATGACCGATATGCAAGGCTAGAATAATCGTAATCAACATTTAAGGAAAAGTAGGGATCTATATTAATGAAAACATCCAAAGGGTCAAATTCCTCATCTAAAGAAATAAGTCGAAAATTTCCGGATGCATCACTTTGGGTTTGCCCCAATGGATCGCTATTAGCACTCGTTACAATAATAATATCGGGCAACGGATTGCCTTCTTTGTCCACAATTTTCCCTTTTACCAAAATGCGGCGGTTGTTATCAATGTCCACATCATCTCCCAGGCATGCCGTAAATAAAACCATAATTGCTAAAAGCAAAAGTTTGAATAGGGTCTGTTTCATTTGTTTTTTTTTAAAGACAAGATTAGGGAAAAATTGACAATGAATCAAATAGTAAGCGCAAAAGTTAAATTTTTCTTAATACTTTGGATTGTTTTTATATCTTGCGGAAAAAAATTATTGATGAAAAACTTACTTCTACCATTGATCTTTGGTCTTTTTTCCTTTTCGTTTTTTGCACAACAGATTCAGCAATTCCGTCAATTAAACGGTCGGTACGATTATATTTCTGTTGGAAATACGCTCAATGAAGGTGAGAATAATAATGGTGGAGGATTTTGCACAATTCTAACCGAAAGCAGTGCAAATTTAACTTTATTGCCTAGCCAAACCTTGGTTTCCGCAATGTTATATTGGTCTGGTTCTGCAGTGGGCGATTTTGATGTAAAATTGAATGGAATTGATGTTTCTGCACAGAGAACATTTTCGCATGTGAATAACGGTTTGCCTTACTTCGCAGCTTATGCTGATGTTACATCTATTGTAGAGGCTCATGGCAATGGAACTTATACATTTTCTGATATGGATATTTCTGGCACTTTACCCACTTATTGCGGCACCAATTACGGCGGGTGGTCTATTATTGTTGTGTTTGAAGATCCCGCATTATTGTTGAATCAAATTGCTGTTTTTGACGGTTTGGAATCTGTTTCAATCAACAACACTACGCTAAATATAATTCTTAACAATATAGATATATCAAGTGATCTATTGGCAAAAATTGGCTTTTTAGCGTGGGAAGGCGATGCGGCAATAGCAAATGGTGAAAGTTTGTTTATCAATAATGTGCTAATTGATAATCCTCCACTAAATCCAGGAATAAATGCTTTTAATAGCACGAACAGTTACACAAATTCCAACCAACTGTTTAATATGGATATGGATTATTATGATTTAATTGGAATTGTTCAGCCTGGCGATACCAGTATGGCTATACAACTTAGCTCGCAACAGGATTTTATAATGATAAACAATATAATAACCGTTGTAAATTCTGAATTGCCCGACCCAACCATTGTAATAGATGGCGCCACAGCTTTTCCACAACAAGACCAGATACAGATAACCTACACGGTAAGTAACGTAAACAGCACAGCTATCTTACCTTCTGGCGTGCCCATAACTTTTTATGCAGATGGTGTTGAGTTTGGAACAGTACAAACCAATCAAATTGTACCAATAGGTGGAACAATTAGTGAAGTTGCGACCATAGCACTTCCAATTGGAACACCATCAAATTTTTCTTTAAAGGCTACTATTAATGCCGATGGATCTATTTCTGAAACAGACGGCACTAACAATGATTTTGAAATTTTAATCTCAGTATCTCCAATTGTTGTTAACCAAAACCCCGATGCCTTAGTAGTTTGCGATACCGACAATGATGGTTTTACAAGTTTTCAATTACATCAAGCAGATTCAGATATAGCATTGGGCGATCCAAGCCTAACCATTACATACCATTCGTCAGCTACAGATGCCGAAAACAAACTGAATGTGCTTTCCGATCCTTATATTAATGATAGTCCTTTTTTTGATGAGGTTTTCGCCAGAGTCGTGAATTCTGATGAAAGCAGTTTTGCAGTTGTAACACTTCCTTTGGTAATAAATAACTATCCGGAAATAGCCCAGCCCAATGATATTTTCATAGATGAAGGTGATGGCGATGGTTTTGCAATTTTTAACCTTACACTAAATAACGCCGTAATGCTTGCGGGGTTAGACCCTTCAGAACATATTGTTTCTTATTTCTCAACTGAACTGGATTTGCAGAATAATATTCCAATTCTCGATCCCTCAAACTATATAAACTTTATAAATCCGCAAACTATTTTTGTGAAAGTGGAAAATGTAGAGACAAATTGCTTTACTGAAACTTCTTTTGAAATTGAAACAGATGAAATCCTTTCGATGAATTCTTTTGCCTTTGATGATTTAAATATTTACCCAAATCCAACTTCCGAAAGCTTTACTGTACAATCCTCTCAATTGGTTTTGGAAACAGCCATTTCACTTTATGACCTTCAAGGAAAATTGTTGTTTTCTGAAAAAATGCTTCCACAAAACGGAAAGCTGACAATGCAAGTTTCTTCTTTGGAAAAAGGCATTTATTTTGTGAAGATTTCATCTGAAGGAAACTCAATTGTAAAAAAGCTCTTAAAAATTTAGCCTACAGACAAAAACTTTCAAATCATAAACCTTTCTAAAAAGCTTCTCCACCACGGGAAGCTTTTTTACTTTTAAACAACTAAAAACCAATTACTATGAAAAAAATAATTCTCTTGGTTATCTTTTTAGCATCATTTTCCGCTTGTAAGAACGATAAAAAAAATACGGGCGAAGATCCGCGGGTGGCAGGCACCGAGTTTGACACAACGGGAGTGGAAGCCCCAGGAGGCGATCCAAAGAATACCCAAACAAATACCGAGAAAACCTATCCCGCAACATTGCAAACCGTATTTGCCGCCCACGGTGGTCTGGATCTTTGGAAAAAGATGAACAACCTTTGTTTTGAAATGAAAGGAAAAAATGGCGATGAAACCCACACCGTATCCTTGCCAAACCGCAAAACAAAAATTGAATCCAAAGATTGGTCCATAGGTTATGACGGAAAAGGGGTGTGGTTGCTGAAACACGATTTGGGCTATAAAGGCAATCCGGTTTTTTACCACAATTTGATGTTCTATTTCTATGCAATGCCTTTTATTATTTCAGACCCAGGTACAAATTATGAAGCTGTAGCTCCAACCGAACTTGATGGCAAATTGTATAATGGTTTAAAAGTTTCCTATGACAAGGGCGTGGGCGATTCACCTGAAGATGAGTACATACTATATTTTGAGCCAGATACCAATAAAATGGTCTGGCTGGCATATACCGTAACCTTTAAAGACCAAAAGAAGAGTGATGATTGGCATTATATTAAATATGACAAATGGCAAGATGTAAATGGGTTGTTATTACCTGAAAAGCTTACGTGGTGGAACGTAGAAAACGGGAAACCCAAAGGGGAAAAGATGGATATAAAATTTGATAAGGTAACAGCAACTGAAACCATGCTTGACGCTGAGGTTTTTGCAAAACCTGCTGAAGCTGAATATGTAAAAAAATAGAAATTGAATCTCGCTATTAAATTCAAATTACAGCGGCTTATCCTCAAAATAATTAACGACCAAAGCCACCATATAATCATAACTCATGATTCCGCGGCTTTGGTTGTTTGCTTTTAGAAAGTTATCCCAAAACATTTTTGAGAAATTTTCAAAGGGGTTTTGGTAGCTTTCCCAAAAATCGCGCATTTCTTTATAGCTTTCCAAAATGCCTGGATTTATTTGAGTTAAAAGTTCTTCATATTTAGCTTCATCACGCCGCGCCACTTCATTTATCAAATACCGAAGTGTAAAAATATAGCCCGCGTATTGTATATATGGGTCATCATTATGCAGCGTGGAAAGCGTGGCTATAAAATTGGCTTCGTTTTCTGCAGCATAGCCTATTTGGTGGGCTTCCTCGTGACAGGCTACTACCGGAAACTTATAGGTTTTCATCAGATTGTTAACCTGTGCTTCGCCCGAGAAAGGATTTAAATAACCGCTATAGCCCATATAGGTAAGTCCCAAACTCCAACCACTTTTTTTGATGCTTCGAGGCGAATAGGCAAGTTGTGGAAACTCTTTTTCTAAGTTTTTATAGCCGTTTAAGGTCTTCTTGAACATTTCCTTTTGCGTGTAGGGCAATTCAATCTTTACACTATCGGCAAAACCAAGTTGGCGATGCATGGTGTTGCTTTTTTCTATAAACCGATTGGTGGTTTCCAATAATTGTTCTGTGGTATAATCACTTTCCAATTGCAGGGACTTGTGCAGGGGAGGTCTATAGTAGTTGAATCCCCATAGCACGTGAAACATAAAATATACAACTGAAACTGCTCCCAAAATCTCTACGGCAAAACCCACTTGATCATTCTTAAGGCGTTTCACATTTTTATAAAGCCACCTGATGGCTACAATGGCAATGAGCAGATAAAACAAATCGCCTATAGAAAAGGGGATCCAACCAAAAATGTAACGCGAAATTTTTGAAATCCATGGATATATCCCGAGACTGTAATATTTCTCAACAAATTCTGGGAAAAACTTTAAAACCTGAAGTGCTATTATCTGCACAAACAGGAAAATGGTGAGGAAAGCTGAAGTCCGTTTTACCATAATCCAAACATACGAAGGAAATCTTTCACCACATAATTTTTATAGCGAATGAAAAAAGGTAATTTTGTGTTCCTAAAATTTTAAAATGATGAATGAAGAGATAAGAAACTTAAAACCCCAACCCCTTTGGAACAAATTTGCCGATCTGAACGCCGTACCACGCCCTTCAAAAAAGGAGGAACGTGTTATTGCGTTTATGAAAGATTTCGGAAAAAATCTCGGCTTGGAAACCCTAGAGGATGAAGTGGGCAACGTGATAATCCGCAAACCCGCAACCAAGGGAATGGAAGACCGAAAAATGGTCGTCCTGCAAAGCCACTTAGATATGGTTCACCAAAAAAACAACGATACCGATTTTAATTTCGACACACAAGGAATTGAAATGTATGTTGATGGAGACTGGGTTCGTGCTAAGGGAACTACCCTTGGCGCCGACAACGGCTTGGGGGTCGCCACGATCATGACGATTCTTGAAAGTAGTGAAATTGAGCATCCTGCAATTGAAGCGCTATTTACAATAGACGAAGAAACCGGAATGACTGGTGCAAAAGGGTTAAAAGGAGGTTTGCTGAAAGGCGACATTCTTTTGAACCTTGATACCGAAGAAGATGACGAAATAGGCGTGGGCTGTGCCGGAGGCGTTGATGTTACTGCAACAGGAACTTACACTTCAACGGATGTGCCAGAAAATTCGACCACTTTTACTATTAAAGTGAAAGGATTGAATGGAGGCCATAGCGGTATGGACATTATAAAAGGTTTGGGCAACGCCAACAAACTGATGAACCGCTTGCTTTTTGCAACAAAAGATTTTATGCAATTGGTAAAACTTGAAGGCGGAAGTCTTCGCAATGCCATTCCTCGGGAAAGTGTGGCGCAGATCGTGGTTTCTTCTGAAAAAGAATTTTTTGCTGGTTTTGAAAAAATAAAAGCAGCAATCATTTCAGAATACAAAAGCTTGGAACCCAATCTTTCCATAACTGTTGAAAAAAGCAACGAGACTTTCTCTCAAGCGATGAGCCAAAATGATCAAAAAATATTTTTAAACGCTATGAATGCTGCCCACAACGGTGTTTATAGAATGAGCCCGGATATCGCCGATTTGGTGGAAACTTCAAACAATATCGCGAAAGTTTCAGCAGAAAATGGAACTATTAAAATTGAATGTTTAACACGTAGCTCTGTGGAATCTTCCAAAGAAGCATTAGCTAACGCTTTGACATCTGTTTTTGAACTTGCGGGCTACAATGTAAAACTTGCTGGCGATTACCCTGGCTGGGCGCCAAATATGGAAAGTCCTATTTTAAAGGTTTTGGACGATCTTTACCAAAAGATGAATGGGGAAAAGGCACATGTGGCTGCTTGCCATGCTGGTTTGGAATGTGGTATTTTAGGTCAGAATTATCCCGACATGGATATGATTTCCTTTGGGCCAACCATTAAAGGCGCGCATTCTCCTGATGAACGCGCAAGCATCTCATCTGCACAAAAATACTGGAAGTTTGTACTTGAAATCTTGAGAAATATTCCGAAGAAATAAAAAAGTGCCAAAAGCCAAGAATCAAGATTGATTGTTAACTGTGTGTTGATTAAAAAAAAAAGAGGACCCAATTTAAACCTGGTTCCTCTTTTTGCATTTATAATATTTTAGATTTATTGTGCTAAATCAACTATTTCAAGGTTGAAGATCAATTCAGAGTCTGGAGGAATTACCCCTGGAATTCCTCTCTTGCCGTATGCTAAATGGGCTGGTATAAAAATGGTTGCCTTGTCGCCAACTTTCATATTTAAAAGTCCTTCACGGAAACCTGGGATTAATTTTGCCTCAGAGCTATAATCGGTTGGTACCGGTACATATTGCCCCGCTGCTTTGCGCATATCATCAACCATTTCAAACTTTTCGGCATTTTCAAGAATGTTTGAGTCAAACATATGTCCGTCGGCAAGATAACCAGCATAGTTCATCAATATTTTGTCGCCTTCTTTAGGCTGTGGGCCTTCTCCTTTTTCGTTGAAATAAATTTTAACTCCGGAGGGAAGTGAATCTGCTTTAGCTTTAATTGCAGTAAGCTCTTCAGCTTGTTTTGCAGCTACTTTGTTAATTCGCTCCTCTTTCTCTTTCTTTTCTTTTTCAAGTTTTGCCATTTCCTCAGTGAAATACGGAACTTTTACATTTCCCTTATTTATAATATTCACAGTCTGGATTGTAACTGGTTCTTTTGGTGTGTCACCGGGTTTTTCGGTTTCAACATTTCCGATGGAGTCAACCACTTCCTGGCCAATTACGATTTCGCCAAAAACAGTATGGCGCCCATCCAACCACGGTGTATCTTTCAATGTTATGAAAAATTGGCTTCCGTTGGTGCCAGGGCCAGAATTTGCCATGGCCAAAAGTCCTTTTTTGTTGAAGCGAATGGTGTCGGTAATTTCATCTGGAAATGCATAGCCCGGGCTGCCTGTGCCGTCACCTTTTGGGTCACCTCCCTGAATCATAAAATCCTTGATGACACGGTGAAAGGTAAGGCCGTCATAAAAGCGTTTTCCTTTGTAGATAGAATCTACCATCCCGTTGGTGCCTTCGGCAAGAGCCACAAAATTTGAAACGGTAAGGGGCGCGCTTTCATTTTTCAACTTCGCAACAAAAGTTCCCTTGTTTGTAATGAATTCGGCATAAACACCATCTTTAAGTTCAGGATATTTTTCCTGGCATGATGCAAACGCAAGCGTAAGAAATAAGAATAGAAATGTTAATTTTTTCATGGTTTTAATTTAATTTTCGTTTGATTGTTCAATTGAGTGTAAAGTTATAGTGCTCTGCACCGGAATATTGGTGCCGAGTTTTTCTTCGATCCCATAATAGCCAAAAGCTTTGTAGGATGGAAAAAGAAAGGTTACTGTCTCACCTTCCTTCATGAGTTTTATGCCTTCACGAACTCCTGATATTAACTCTTGGTTGCTTTGGTCCACTTTATATTGTTGAAGGCCATTTTCTTTTTCTGAAACAATTACGCTGCCATTAAGGTCTTTTATATCATAAGTGAATTTTACAATATCGCCCATATCTGGCATTTCGGTATTTATGGTATCCCGTGTGTTGTAATAGTACCAAAATCCCTGCTCAGAGGAAATATAGTTGTTGGTGGAGTCTTTGGCCATTAATTTTTCAATAAAAATTTTCTCCTCGTCATAGATTTTCTTATTGCGTTCGGCAGATTCCTTAATGAAAGTTCCAGAGTTACTTTGCACGGGGCGTCTGGCTTCGGGGCTTTTGCAGGAAACAATTATTGCTAAAAAAAATAAAATATTAAACAGCTTAAGAGGCATCTTTGAGTGCGTTTTTATAACGGGGCAAGATACTAATAAATTCAGATATTGTTTTGTTAAGGTCCTGTGAACTTTTCCCGCCCGCAGCATTAATGTGACCGCCCCCGTTGTAATGGTTACGCGCAAAATCATTCACAGAGAAATTTCCTTTACTCCTAAAGGAAATCTTTACAATATTTTCCTGTTTATTTTCTATGAAAATAACCGCAAAAACAACCCCTTTTACAGAAAGCGCATAATTTACAAAACCTTCGGTATCGCCTTTTTTGAAGTTGTGTTCATCCAGATCCTTTTGGGTAAGTGTAATATAAGCCGTGTGCAGTTCTGGCAGAATTACCAAATTGTTTAAAGCTACCCCTAAAAGCTTCATCCGTTCTGGACTGTTGGTATCATAAACATTTTGGTTTATAGTGGCACTTTCGGCACCGGCCTCAATCAATTTGGCAGCTACTCTGTGCGTGGTTGGGCTGGTGGAGGAGAAGCGGAAAGAACCCGTGTCAGTCATAATTCCTGTGTAGAGATTTACGGCAATTTCCTTTGAAAGTTTATCAGCCTCTCCCAATGCGTCCATAAAATGATAGACCATTTCGGAAGTGGAACTCATTTTTACATCACTATAAGTTGCAATAGCATAATCTGCAGGTTGTTGGTGATGGTCTATCATCACAAATTTTGCGGTTGCGTTTTCCAAAACAGCTTGTAATTCGCCGCCCACTCTGTCTAAACTGTTAAAGTCCAAAGTGAAAATTAAATCGGCCTTGTCAAATATTCCGCCAATTTTCTGAACTTCTTTTTCATAAATAATGATTTCATCACAACCTGGCAGCCATTTTAAAAAATCTGGAAAATCGTTCGGCATTATTACCGTTGTGCTGTGGCCCAAACTTTTCAGAAAAAAGGAAAGTCCCAAACACGAGCCAACCGCATCCCCATCAGGGTTTTTATGTCCCACAATTACAACTTTTTGTGGGGAAGCCAAGAGTTTTCTAACTGCTTCAGTAGTGTCTTTATTCATAGTTGGCGAAGATACAATAAATACAAATTATGAAAGAAAGGCTTGTGCGAAGATATTTCTGTGGAAATCTTAAGAAATCATTAAACATTCCGTAAATTGTTGCTTTTCATTTTCAAATGGTTATTTTTGCCGAAATTTTAAAAAACACAATGAGAACAGACAGAACATTTACAATGTTAAAGCCAGATGCGGTCGAAAAAGGACACATAGGCGCCATTCTTGAAAAAATTAACGCTTCAGGTTTTAGAATCGTAGCGATGAAACTTACCCAAATGACTACTGCAGACGCAAAAGAATTTTACGCGGTGCACAGTGAGCGCCCATTTTATGGCGAATTGGTAGAATATATGACACGCGGTCCAATCGTTGCGGCAATTCTTGAAAAAGAAAATGCGGTGGAGGATTTCCGCACTTTAATTGGTGCAACCAACCCAGCCGATGCTGCCGAAGGTACCATCCGTAAATTATATGCAGCTTCTATTGGTGAAAACGCTGTTCACGGAAGTGATAGCGATGAAAACGCAGCTATTGAAGGTGCTTTCCATTTTGCAGGTCGCGAAATGTTTTAAGCATTTACAACATATTTTAACAGAAAACGTCTTCCATTTTGGGAGGCGTTTTTGTTTTTTGTGAATTAAGGTTTTTAGCGTAGAATCAATTTAGCAATCAATTCCTTGCCCAATTCCTCATTTAAAAGTTTAATGATTTTTTCTTTCCCATAACTTAATTCCTCTCGTAAAACGGAAGATGAAAGCTGAACATATAAAGTATCGCGGTCCAATTTAATATCTGTTGTATATTTTGATATTGCGGCGCCCATTACCACATCCCAAGCTTCTTTGGCATTCACTTTGTCCAAACCTTTTTCCAAGCGGTTTGCGCCAATAAATTCTTTTAAAGCATCTCCAATTGATATGTTTTCTGCGTGTCTTTTTGCCATTTCTCTGTTGGGGGATTTCAGTTGTCAGTTGTCGGTTTTTCAAAATCAAACTTTTTGAATTTTGAATAGGTGTAAATTTTATTGTCCCTGTTTTCCACTTTTAACGTGCTATCTTTTGCTTCAATTACAGTTTCTTTCCATTCGTCGAACGGAGTTTTGTAATACATCCGCAAACTGTCTTCCTCAATTTTTAAAGTGAAATCTTCCGAAATGCCATTCGTTTCAAAGGTACCGTCAATTTTTGGCGAAACTTTAGTGCGTAACCCGCTGTCGCCTTTCACTTCAATATAATCTAAAACAGTATTTATATCAAATTTCTTTTTTGCGCCATCGGGCATTTTCACGGTTTTTATTTCCCAATAGCCGCTTAGGTTTTGTTTTTGTGCCTCGGGATTGGGTTTTTCGCAGGAAAGGGCGATAAGCGAAACTACAATGATTATAATTTTTGAATTCATGGGTTTTGGTTTTTGAGTTCTTTGCGCTCTCTGCGCCTTTGCGGTGCTACTTTACCGCAAAGGCGCAGAGGACACAGAGTTAGGGGGACAACGGAAACATTTTATAAGTCTGATGTACTTTTTTAATCACCTCTTCAGTACGTTCGGCGTGTGTGTCGCTAATAAAAAGCTGTCCGAAGTTTTCATTGTCAACCAGGGTAATCAAATGTTCTACCCGTGTTTCGTCCAATTTATCAAAAATATCATCCAATAGCAAAATCGGGTTTGTCTTTGAATGGTTTTTAATGAAGTCGAACTGAGCCAACTTTAAAGCGATAAGATACGATTTTTGTTGTCCTTGAGAGCCAAATTTCTTGATCGGATGGCCATCAATTTCAAAAACGAGATCGTCTTTGTGTATTCCGAAGTTGGTGTATTGGGTAATTTTATCTTTCGTAATATTTTTTTGAAGTAGCGTCAACAAATCATTTTCCTGCAATTGGCTTTCATAAACCAAATTGATGCTCTCCTCACCGCTGCTGATGCTTTTGTAACGGTTTAAAAATATTGGTAGAAACTCTTCCAAAAAGGCAGTACGTTTTCCAAAAATTGAAGTTCCGTAATTGTGAAGCTGTTCATTATAAATATCAATCGTGTCTTGACTGAAAGTATTGTTTGCCGCAAAATATTTCAACAATGAATTCCGCTGCGCAAGGACTTTGTTGTATTTAATCAACGTATTGAGATAGTTAGAATCGCGCTGTGAAATTACCCCGTCAATAAATTTTCGGCGCGTATCGCTGCCTTCAATTATCAAGTCCCGATCTGCCGGTGAAATAATTACCAAGGGCAAAAAACCTATGTGTTCACTGAATTTATCATAGGTTTTCCCGTTTCGTTTTATAATTTTTTTCTGTCCTTTTTTTGCGCTGACCACAATTTTTTCGGGCGCTTCCTTTCTTTCATAAAAACCTTCCACCACAAAAAAATCTTCGCCGTGTTTTATGTTTTGGATAGTAATGGGGTTAAAATAACTTTTTCCGAAGGAAAGATGGTAGATTGCATCCAGCACGTTGGTTTTTCCCACACCATTATTTCCCACAAAACAATTTATTTTTGGGTCGAAGTCGAAAGTTTCAGCTTCAAAATTTTTATAGTTGAGTAAGGATAGTTTTTGTAAAATCATATAAAAAAGGACTTAAGACTTTTTGAGATAGGACTTAAGATTAAAGTATTAAAAATTTCATTCGGAAAGCATTTCAAAAAGGTGTAAAAATAAGCTGTTTGTTATGATTATGTCTTACATCTTTTGTCCTTTTGTCTTTAGTCTTTTGTCAAAATTTAAAATTTCTGCAGCAATTTTCAATATTGACGGCTTGTCTGTGATGAATAACCGCTTTGCAAATTATTAAAAAATAAGAAATATTTATCCTTTCAAATTCCATTAAAAATTTTATTTTTGCGCCATTCCCGCGAAGGCGGGAATCTTAATAATTATAAGTAACAATATGGCAACGTACAAGAAACGCGGAGGCAAACCAACTACAAAAGCTGAAAAAGAAACACAGCTTGAAGAAAACAGCACAACAGCAGAAGTATTTAACACGCTTGACGAGGGCGCATCAAAAACGGAAGCTTGGGTTGAAAAAAACCAAAAGGGAATTTTGGGCTTTATCATCGTTGTGGCCGTTCTCGTGTTGGGGTATTTTGCATACGATCAATATATTAAAACCCCAAAAGAAACAGAGGCAATGAACGAAATGTTCCAAGCACAGAGCTATTGGGAGCAGGCGTTGACAGCACCGGCAAAAGATTCGCTTTACAATCTTTCCTTACAAGGTGGTGAAGGCAAATACGGTTTCTTGGACATAATTGAAAACTACGGCGGTACAAATGCAGCCAACCTTGCACATTATTATGCTGGAATGGCTTACTTGAATACCAACAAATATCAAGATGCAATTGCCCAGTTAGATAAATTCAGCAGTGATGATGATATTTTGGCGCCTTTGGCAAAAGGCGCAATTGGCGATGCTTTCGTACAATTGGGTCAAAACGAGGATGCTCTAAAATATTACGAGGAAGCCGCTACAATGCGTACCAATGATTTTACAACACCGCGTTTTCTATTAAAAGCGGGTATTGCAGCAATGTCTTTAGACCAAAATGATAAAGCATTGTCACATTTCAAAAAAATAGCTGAAGAATATCCAAAATCTACAGAAGCTACTAAGGCTGAAATATATACCGGCCGCGCGGAAGCAATGAACAAATAAATGGCGACAGCAAATACAAATTTATCGGCTTACGATAAAACAACAATCCCAAACGCGAAGGACTTTCGGTTTGGGATTGTTGTTTCAGAATGGAACCACGATATAACTGAAGGCATGTTTCAAGGTGCATTTGATGCTCTAAAAGATTGTGGTGCCATCAATGAAAATATTGTGCGTTGGAATGTTCCCGGCAGTTTTGAACTTGTTTACGGATGTAAAAGAATGACGCAAAGTTATGATATGCTGGATGCCGTAATTGCAATAGGAAGCGTAATCCAAGGCGAAACAAAACACTTTGACTATGTTTGTGAGGCTGTTGCGCAAGGCATAAAGGACCTAAACGTGCAAGGTAATATTCCCGTCATTTTCTGCGTTCTTACCGATAACAATATGCAGCAGGCTATAGACCGCAGCGGTGGAAAACACGGTAATAAAGGTATTGAGGCTGCGATTGCTGCGATTAAAATGGCACAACTTCGGAAAGATTCTAAGTTTTAAATACGAAATTGGATTTTCGAAATGGAAAAGTAATTATTTTCAAATCCCAAGTCCCAAATTCCAAATTTCAACTACTGCCAACTGCAACCGAATACTGAATACTTCAGAAAAACGGCATCATAATTGTTTAAAACAAGCTTCAGAAACACTTTAGAAAACATACTATTTTCAGTAACTTTGAAGCACGTCAATTATGGGACTAATAGGTAAGAGAAAAAACAAAAAGTACAGTTACAAACCTCGTCATTATGAGTTTGACGGTGACGGTAGCCCCTTTTCAATGGGGCATAAATTTGATGAATTTCGAACTACTGTTGGCGATAATAAAGGTTTGAAAGGAAAATTCAAAACCGCTTGGGCAGATTTACGGCAATCTTCGGACAGAAACGCAAACCGTAGACTTATTATAATAATAGCAATTCTTATCCTACTTTTCCTATTTATTATTGATTTCGATTTATCTATTTTCTACGCATAAATTTTAATGGCAGACATTATTCAGTTATTACCGGATCACGTTGCAAACCAGATTGCAGCTGGGGAAGTTGTACAACGACCCGCTTCGGTAGTGAAGGAATTGCTTGAAAATGCTATTGATGCCAAAGCAACCTCAATTACACTGGTAATAAAAGATGCCGGTAAAACTCTTGTGCAGGTTACTGATAATGGAATAGGGATGAGCGTTACCGATGCCCGGCTAAGTTTTGAACGTCATGCTACTTCAAAAATAAAATCGGCGGAAGATCTTTTTAACCTTCACACAAAAGGTTTTCGGGGCGAAGCACTTGCTTCAATTGCAGCAATTGCACATGTTGAGCTGAAAACCAAAACAGAAGATTCTGAAATTGGAACCCACCTCACTATTGAAGGTAGTAAAGTAATTTCACAAGATCCTGCAGTGGTTCCAAAGGGCACGACCATTTCAGTTAAAAATCTTTTTTATAATATTCCCGCGCGTAGAAATTTTCTGAAAAGCAATCCCGTGGAAACCCGTCATATAATTGACGAATTCCACCGTGTGGCTTTGGCACATCCAAATGTTGCATTTCAAATGCTCCACAACGGGAGCGATGTTTTTAACCTCCCTTCTTCAAATTCTCGGCAACGAATTGTAAATATCTTCGGCAGCAAAACCAATGAAAAACTGGTTCCCGTTCACGAAGAAACCGAAATCCTAAAAATTGAAGGCTTTGTGCTAAAACCTGAATTTGGAAAAAAAAGTAGGGGAGAACAGTTCTTTTTTGTGAACGACCGGTTTATAAAAAGTCCGTATTTGCACCACGCGGTTTCTGCTGCGTTTGAGGGTTTGATGAAAAATGACGTGCATCCGGGCTATTTTCTTTTTTTGGACGTAGATCCGCATTCCATCGATATCAACATCCATCCCACAAAAACCGAAATTAAATTTGACGACGAGCATTCTATTTATGCCATGCTTCGCGCTACGGTGAAACACAGTTTAGGGCAATTCAACATTGCGCCAGTGCTCGATTTTGAAAGAGACAAAGGTTTTGATACGCCTTATGAATACAGCAAAAAATCACCAACTGCGCCTTCCATTGAAGTAGATCGCGACTTTAATCCTTTTAAGGAAAAACCCAAGCAGGGTAACATCAATTTTCCTTTCAAAAGGGAGCAGTCTGCTTCGTGGGAGTCATTATACGTTGGATTAAAGGATGAAAATGCTGCTGTTTCAAATTTGGAAGATATTGAGTTCGAAAGTGAGGAAGTAATCGGCAGTCTTTTTGAAAATACCGAAACCGAATCGGGACAGCTAACCTTTCAGCTTCAAAATAAGTACATTGTGAGTCCGCTGAAAAACGGAATGATGATAATTCATCAAAACCTTGCGCATCAACGCATTCTTTATGAAGAATTGCTAAAAAACATAACTGTCAAAGAAGCTGTGAGTCAGCAATTATTGTTTCCCTTACAACTGCATTTTTCAAAACCCGATCTTGAAATTATTGAAAAAGTACGAGAACAATTGGAGCACACCGGATTTATCTTTTCAGAAATAAAAGATGAAACAATTGAGATAAGCGGAATTCCAGTGCTGATATTGGAAAGCCATGTTGTAAATTTGCTCAGCCAATTGGTGCGGGATATTAAAGAAGAAGTGCCCGATAGTGGTTTTAGCCAAAACGACATGTTGGCAAAATCCATGGCAGCCAGTATGGCTATAAAAACTGGGGTTTCGTTGAATAGGGAAGAACGTGAGCATTTGATAAATCAACTTTTTGCTTGCAAAGAACCATCTGTGTCTCCAAGGAATAAACTGATTTTTACAACCATGGATGTGAGTGATCTCGATAAAAAATTTATGTAAATGGGAAGAATAACCGATACCGTAAAATTTCTATTAATACTGAATGTGATCTTTTTTATAGGAACACAGTTTACTGGTGGAACGGCGGAGCGTCTTTTTGCTTTGTACTATTTTGAAAATCCGGGATTTCAGTTATGGCAGCCATTAACTTCTATGTTTATGCATGCCAATTTTTTCCATATACTTTTTAATATGTATGCGCTTTGGGCCTTTGGCTCACCGTTGGAAATACGTTGGGGACAAAAAAAATTCCTGTTTTTTTATTTTTCGGCAGGGCTTGGTTCAGCTTTAATTTATACGTTGGTAAATTATTTTCAACTGCATAATGGAATGGACGCCTTAATAAGTGCGGGAATGAGCCCAGAGCAGGTTATGGATCTTTTGAATACCGGTAAATATAACACCGCCATTTTAGATTATGTCTCGCAAGATACCATACAGGGAATGTACAATACCTACAATGGTGTGGCTTTGGGAGCTTCGGGTGCGGTATATGGTGTTTTGGTAGCTTTTGGAATGCTTTTCCCAAACATAGAGCTTATGCTTATTTTTCTCCCCATACCGATAAAAGCAAAATATTTTATTCCTGGAATAATTCTATTGGACATAGTTTTTGGAATTACCGGAACCCCTACAGGCATTGCGCATTGGGCACATATAGGTGGAGCACTCTTTGGCTTTATCATGGCTTGGTACTGGAAAAAGAATAGTTTTGATAACCATCGCTGGAACTAACTATGGCAGCAACTAGCCTTTCATATAAATATAAAACCGCCAGTATTTTGGTAAAGCTCATTGTTATAAATGTAGCTGTGTTTTTGGTAGTGTACCTGGCTTCTTTTTTCTTGAGTATGAGCCCACAATATTTATCGCGATGGTTTGTACTTAGTGATGATTTCGATACCCTTTTATTTCGTCCATGGACATTAATTACCTATGGTTTTCTGCATTTTGGTTTTTTCCACATTTTGTTTAATATGCTATGGTTATATTGGTTTGGGCAATTTATTTTAAACCTTTTCACCGGAAAAAGATTGCTTACCGTTTATCTGCTTGGAGCCGCTGTGGGTGGACTATTGTTTATGCTGTCATACAATTTCTTCCCTGTTTTTGAAATGAAACGCGGGTTTCTTATTGGCGCTTCGGGAGCGGTAACGGCTATTATGGTTTTTATTGCTACCTACACACCAAACACCGAAGTACGGCTTTTCACCTTTACCCTTAAGCTTTGGCATATTGCGCTGTTTCTTTTCCTTTTTGATTTGGTGCGAATTCCCTCTTCGGGTAATGCGGGTGGGTTGATGGCGCACGTGGGAGGAGCTGTTTTCGGCTATATTTACGCAGTACAACTTGCCAAAGGAGACGACATTGGTAAATGGTTTGAGAACTTTATGGATTGGATTGCAAATCTCTTTAAGCCCAGAACAAAAAAACCGTTTAAAAAAGTACACCGTACATCACAACCCACTCCACGGCGTTCTACCTCCAAAACCGAAAAATCTGAAAACCAAAAAAAGGTGGACAGTATTCTTGACAAAATAGGAAAAAGCGGCTACGAAAGTCTCACAAAGGAAGAAAAGGACTTTCTGTTTAAAGCCGGAAAAGACGACTAGCCCATGCGGAAAACTCTCAACAAATTGATTTACTGGGGCAATTTGCTCGCGGCATTTTTATTGTTGATTTCCTTCATTTTGCCTTATTTACCGCCTAAAAGTTTCCCCACACTTTCATTACTCAGCCTGATAGTTTCCTTGCTAATAATTGTGAATATTATCTTCGCAATCTATTGGGCCGTACAATTTAGGCGAAGATTCTTAGTGTCGTTCACCGTACTTTTGATTTCCTATTTTTACTTCAATGTATTTTACGAAATTTCTTCGGAAGGCGATGCTTCCCAATATAAAAACACCCTCAGTGTATTATCTTACAATGTGCGCCTTTTCAATGCATACGAAAAGAACCCACAAACGGATGCTTCGCAAATACTTTCTGAAATGCTTTTTGAAGAATCCCCTGAGGTGGTCTGCGTGCAGGAATATTACAAACCCAATACAATTGATTTTTCAGCTTATAAGTATCAATACATTCACTTTAAATCTGAAAAGGCAAAGTTGGGCCATGCCATCTTTTCAAAATATCCCCTTGTCAATACAGGTGCTTTTGACTTTGAAGAGACCTACAATAACACCCTGTACGCCGATGTTGTTAAAGGCACTGACACGATTCGTATTTACAGTCTACATTTACAATCCCTTGGTATTATACCGAGGGTAAGCTTTTTGCAGGAAAGCGATAATGAAAAACTCCGAAAACGGGTATCGCGCGCTTTTGAAATGCAACAAAGACAGGTGGAGGCTATTTTGGAGCACAAATCGGGAACCAAACACGCAGTTATTCTTGCTGGGGATTTCAACAATACGCCCTTTTCGTACAGTTATAGAAAATTAAAGAACGGTATGCAAGACGCCTTCCGTGAGCGGGGAAATGGTTTGGGAACAACCTTCAAGTTTGAGAAATACCCCATGCGCATCGATTATATCTTTGCCTCCGAAGGTCTTGATATTCTCTCTTTTGGTACTCTGAAAAAAACTTTTTCCGATCATTACGCTGTTCGGGCTACTGTGGGGTGGTGAATTCAATTACCAATTAGCAAAAACCGATTTTATTCTGTAATATTTAACTGTTGTTTTTCCAAATAACTCAAGGCGTTCGGCCCTTCGTTAAAAAGTAAATCCAGTACCGAAAGATTTGGGAGAAATTCATGATTTGCCTCGTGTACCTGTATGTAGTTTTCGGGTTGGAAAGCTGAATTTCTTTTTGCGTTTACCAAAATGCGTAAATCTGTTACCCCGGGATTTTTTTCAAAAGAGTTTGTTTTTATAACTTCAACTTCAATCCCCAACAATTCGCAAAGCAAGTCAAAGATTTTTAGATTGTGCTCCATCAAATTACCCACGGTCTCGGTGAACAATGGCTCCAAATCATCCTCGTAATACTCAAAAAAAGGTGAAGTTCTATAAGCGCTCTGCAAACTTTTCCAGTGCTGTTCCTGCCACGGAAAGTCATTTTCAACAATCACATCCTTAGTTTTTTGGCGTTTTCCGGTTTTGGTGTGCTTTATGGGAATGTTCAGCAAAAGTTTTCCATTGCTGTGGGCGATAAAGGTTCTATTTCTATACGTTTGTTTTTGGTAATTATCCTCAACTTCAAAAACAACCTTTTCGGCCTGCGCTACCGCAGCCATCTGTTCAATGGAGGGAAAATAAGAGGGATGGAGCAGGATTGTTTTCATTCAAAATTTAAAGACTTCAAAAATAGGGAAGAAATTGATAATGCAAACAAAATCTAAAACGAAATTGCCCTCTTTTAGGGGACTGGGGGGATGTTTAAAACTTGAAACCTGAAACTTGAAACCTGCAACCCTTTTCCCTACCTTTGTAAAAACCTTTAAAATATGCTCATAATTGGCATTGCCGGCGGCACCGGCTCTGGAAAAACAACCGTAGTAGACCAAATTGTGGAAGAGCTTCCCGTTGATGAAGTATGCGTTATTTCACAAGATTCCTATTATCACGATACCAGCCATCTTTCTTTTGAGGAGCGTACAAAAATAAACTTCGACCACCCGAAGGCAATCGATTTTGATTTATTGGTGAGCCATTTAAAGGAACTTCGCGACGGAAATTCTTTTGAGCAACCTGTATATTCCTTCGTGGAGCACAACCGAACTGGAGAAACAATCACTACCTTTCCAAAAAAGGTTATTATTGTTGAAGGAATTTTAATCTTGGCGCATCCTGATATTCGCGAAATGTTCGATATAAAAATATTCGTGCATGCAGATAGCGACGAACGTTTAATTCGTCGTTTAAAACGCGACATTGCCACACGTGGCCGTGATCTGGAAGAAGTGCTCAACCGCTACCAAAACACCCTAAAACCGATGCACCAGCAGTTCATTGAGCCTACCAAGGAATTTGCGGACATCATTATACCTACAAACAGATACAATACGGTAGCTGTAAACGTTATAAGAAGCATCATCCATCAAAAACTAAGCTATACCGAATCGTGAAACTATCAGAGCTAAAAAAGAACAAGTGGATTCGATTTATAAGCAATAAATATGTGCTTATCCTTCTTCTATTTGTAGTTTGGATGATTTTCTTTGATGCCAATTCCTATTTAATCCATTACGAATTGGACAGCGATATCAATGCCTTGGAAGAAAACGCAGAGTTTTATCAAAACGAAATAGATAAAGATAAAACCTTCATCAAAAAAATGGAGGACAGCAACGAGATGGAGAAATTCGCCCGCGAAAAATATTATTTGAAAAAGGAAAACGAAGATATTTATATAATTGAACACGAAGACAGCATCAAAAAAGAAGAAAAACGATGAGTAAATTTCTATTTGAAGATTTTGATGAAGTTTCCGCTAAACAGTGGAAACAACAAATACAGTACGATTTAAAAGGCGCCGATTACAACGAAACCTTGGTTTGGCAAAGTCCCGAAGGTATTAACGTAAAACCTTTTTACCACGAAGACGATTTTAAGGAAGGTTTTCAGCCCGTTCCCGGCCAGCCAAAAACCTGGAAAATAGCCCAAGAGATTTTTATAGATGATGAAAAGATAGCAAACCATATTGCTTTGGATGCTTTAAAAAGAGGCGCAGAGGCTATTGTTTTTACAGCTGCGGAAGATTTTGACCCAAAGACCGTTTTTAAGGATTTTCCATTGGATCAGGCTTCCATTTATTTTAAACTATCATTTCTTTCCGAAGCTTTTTACGGTAAACTCATCAAATTCTTTTCAGAAAAAAAGGCAACTGTCTTTTACAATATAGATTTAATAGGAAATTTGGCCCGCACCGGAAATTGGTTTAACAATTTGAAAAAAGATCATGAAATGCTTGATTCCCTTTTTCAAAAATATCCTTCCGAAAAACTTCTTTCAGTTGATGCATCTTTATACCAAAATGCGGGTGCAAACATAGTGCAACAATTAGCCTACGCCTTAGCACATGCTAACGAATACTTAAACCACGTATATCATCCTGAGCTTGTCGAAGGGCTTCAGAAGCAGAATTTTAAATTAACCTTTCAACTCACAACCGGCCCGAACTACTTTTTTGAAATAGCGAAAATCCGCGCCCTGCGAAAACTCTATGCAACTTTGGCAAACGAATACGGCATAAATGAAACCTGCCACATAATAGCAACGCCTTCAAAACGCAACAAAACCCTATACGATTACAACGTAAACCTATTGCGTAGCACCACAGAATGTATGAGCGCAATCCTTGGCGGGGCAGATACCGTCTGCAATTTGCCGTACGATGCGTTGTACCACAAGAGCAACGAGTTTGGCGAACGCATTTCCCGCAACCAACTTCTCATCCTTAAACATGAAAGTTATTTTGATACCGTTAGCAATCCCGCCGATGGTACCTATTACATTGAAAGCTTGACCGATGAACTTGCTGAAAAAGCATTGCAACGCTTTAAGGAAATAGAAAAGGGCGGAGGCTTCCTTCAACAATTAAAGGAAGGCATTATCCAAAAGAAAATAAAGGAAAGCGCAGAAAAGGAACAACAGCTTTTTGACAGTGGCGAGCTGAAACTCTTGGGCACCAATTATCATCCAAACAAAAACGACCGAATGAAGAACGATTTGGAACTTTTTCCCTTCGTAAAACACAATCCTGTAAAAACGTTAATTGCCCCGATTATTGAAAAAAGATTATCTGAAATCACTGAACAAGAACGCTTAAAACTTGAATCATGACAGAAGAACTTGAAATTTTATTGGGAATAATCTTTTCAATTTTAGGACTTGCAATTTTGATTAGATTAAAAAAATTGAGCAAATCTAAATATTACCGTTACCTGTTTCTTGCAGGTGCAATTTTGTTGATTGGGTTTGGTATTTATTTGGCAACAAGAAGCATTTATCTATATGGATAGAAAAAATTTACAAAACATCCGATTAACTAACTCGAATGACTCAAATGTCAGTACGAGCGCACTCAAGAACTCCCACGAGACTAACTCTTCAACTTTTCAAACAGCCGAAACAATCGATATTAAGGAGAAATACAGCAAAGAAGATATTGCCAATCTCCATCACCTAAACTTCGTAGCGGGAATTGCACCAAACCTACGCGGACCATACTCCACAATGTACGTCCGCCGTCCGTGGACCATCCGTCAATACGCTGGGTTTTCAACGGCAGAAGATAGCAATGCTTTCTACAGAAGAAATCTCGCCGCAGGCCAAAAAGGATTATCTGTTGCATTCGACCTTGCCACGCACCGCGGCTACGACAGCGACCACGAAAGGGTAGAGGGCGATGTGGGGAAAGCAGGTGTTGCCATAGATAGCGTAGAGGATATGAAAATCCTTTTCGATCAAATTCCATTGGACAAGATGAGCGTTTCCATGACTATGAATGGCGCCGTACTTCCTATAATGGCTTTTTATATTGTCGCTGCGGAGGAACAGGGCGTTTCGCCAAAAGACTTGGCGGGAACTATCCAAAATGACATTTTGAAGGAATTTATGGTGCGGAACACCTACATTTATCCGCCCACGCCTTCGATGAAGATTATCAGTGATATTTTTGAATTCGCTTCCAAAAATATGCCCAAATTCAACAGTATTTCCATTTCCGGTTATCATATGCAGGAAGCGGGAGCCACGGCGGATATTGAACTTGCATACACCCTTGCAGATGGTTTGGAATACATCCGCACCGGAATAAAAGCGGGGATGGATATAGACACCTTCGCGCCGCGATTGTCCTTCTTTTGGGCAATCGGGATGAACCACTTTATGGAAATTGCAAAAATGCGTGCCGCCCGTATGCTCTGGGCCAAGATTGTAAAACAGTTCAATCCAAAGGACGAAAAATCTCTCGCCTTAAGAACCCACTGCCAAACCAGCGGTTGGAGCCTTACCGAGCAGGACCCATTCAATAATGTAGCCCGAACCGCCATCGAGGCTGCAGCAGCAGTTTTTGGTGGAACGCAATCGTTGCATACAAACGCTTTGGATGAAGCAATTGCACTACCAACCGATTTCTCTGCGCGAATCGCCAGAAATACCCAGATTTTCCTCCAGACCGAAACCCAAATCACCAAAACGGTCGATCCTTGGGCGGGAAGTTATTATGTGGAAAACCTTACCAACGAAATCGCCAACAAAGCTTGGGCGCTAATAGAGGAAGTAGAAGAACTCGGCGGCATGACCAAAGCCATTGAGGCCGGCATCCCCAAACTGCGCATAGAGGAAGCCTCTGCCCGTAAGCAGGCACGTATTGATAGCGGACAGGACATCATAGTAGGCGTAAACAAATACCGTCTTGAAAAGGAAGACCCGCTACAAATCCTCGACGTGGACAACCAAAAGGTCCGCACCTCGCAGATTGAACGCCTAAACCGCATAAAAGCCACCCGCGACACCAAAAAGGTGGAAAAAGCATTGGCAGATATTACCAAATGTGCAAAGTCAGGTGAAGGAAATTTATTAGCTTTAGCCGTAGAAGCCGCCCGCCACAGGGCAACGCTTGGCGAAATCTCGACCGCGATGGAAAAGGAATTCGGTAGGTATAAGGCACAAATACGCTCCTTTAGCGGCGTGTATAGCAAAGAGATGAAAAAAGACCCAAGTTTTGATAAGGCAAGGCAAATGGCAGACAAGTTCGCTGAACTTGAAGGCCGCCGCCCCCGTATTATGATTGCCAAAATGGGGCAGGACGGTCACGACCGCGGCGCCAAGGTAGTAGCCACTGGCTATGCCGATGTAGGTTTTGACGTGGACATAGGCCCACTCTTCCAAACCCCAGCCGAAGCCGCCAAACAGGCCGTGGAAAACGACGTGCACATCCTCGGTGTTTCCTCCCTTGCCGCAGGCCACAAAACCCTCGTGCCACAGGTTATTGAAGCCCTAAAAAAGTATGGCCGTGAAGATATTATGGTTATCGTGGGCGGCGTAATACCCGCGCAGGACTACCAATACCTTTTTGATGCTGGCGCCGTTGCGGTTTATGGCCCAGGCACTCGTATTAGCGATGCTGCTATTGAGATGTTGGGGGTTTTGATTGAGGGGGTGGAGTGATTATTATCTTGGATGTTGAAAATAAAAGTTAAAATAAGTTATGCATTCGAAGAATAGAATAATTTTAGTGGGAAATGGATTTGATTTAGCTCATAATTTTAAAACTGGTTTTTGTCATTTTGCAGATTATTTTATTGATAATATAGTAGTTCCAGAAATAATTCAATTCGCAAATTATGAGAATGATAAATTGGATATTTTATCTGAAACTTTTAAAAATGAATATTTAAAAAAAGTGAATGCCATCCATAATTTAAACGATAATTTTGGAAAAATTTATTTGATAATAATTCAGAATAAAATTGAAGAAAGAAATATAAAATTGAGTAATTTTTTAAAGTCTGATTATAACTTTCTAAAATCTGTTCTTAAAAATAAATTATTTAGTAAATTATATCAAAAGACAGGGCACAATTGGTTTGATATTGAAAATTCATATTTTAACTCCCTTAAATCCTTAAAAAACCGTATTGGAAATTCAGGCTTTCCTTTTAAAAAAGTTGAACTAATTGAACTTAATCAGAATTTTCAGGAAATAAAAAAATATTTTATTAAATATCTCAATACTATTGAAATACAATTTAATCAAGATATTGAGAAATCCTTTTTCCCATTGATAAGGTTAAATCTTTACAATATTTATGTAATTAACTTTAACTATACTTCTTCCGTACATCAATATATAGGAGAAAGCGAAAATGTTAAAATAAATCACATTCACGGAAATCTTAAGGATGGTCATATAATATTTGGGTATGGAAATGATGAAGATCAAGACTATCTGGATATTAAGAATACTGGCATTGATGAGTTTTTGGAATTTTTTAAAACTTTTGATTATATGACAAATGAGAATTACATGAATATATATTCAGATGCATTAGAAAAATTTGAGGATTATGATGTCGAAATTATTGGTCATTCACTGGGGTTAACGGATAAAACTCTACTTTCCGAAATATTTAACTCACCCAAATGCAAGAAAATTTACTTAAACAAGAGAAAAGATTTTGCCGATTCGCCAGAAAAGGAATTTATTGATTACAGAAAACTATTATATGCATCAAGTCGTATAATAACAAATGAAAAGGAATTGCGAAAAAAAGTTATAAATTATAAAAATGCGTCATATTTTCCCAGCTAGCACGAGCACAATCTTCTTTTAAATGAACAAACCCTTCCACATAAAACACCAAGACCATATAAAGCTCTATGTTTTGTTGAAGGACACAATAAGGTTTGAAGTCGCAATGAACCGCAAACAAATACCATTCTATTCAGAAATCAACGAACAGCCCGATATAGCAGAAGGAATAAGATATTTCATTTTAGACACAGACCGTGAAAAAGTAGATAAATTACTTATCGAAAATGATATAATAGCCAGCACTGAAACCATTTCAAATCATGATTTCCGCGATATAAATATAATTCCCCCCATTGTTAGGACAATAAATCTTTAAAAATAAGTTTAATGATGATGTTGAAAGAGGGGGGTCTGGGGGGAGACTCATAACCTGCCCGATTTGTTGAAAACCCTTTTTGCCTCTT